>ERZ808044.470-NODE-470-length-42775-cov-13.833294_pt1 | contig 42775 bp, 38 predicted proteins | sample MGYA00380195_ERZ808044 | MGnify/ENA primary metagenome ERZ808044 (study PRJEB31490, sample SAMN06133423) | mouse gut metagenome | isolation source: Z7_2 | host: mice | place: China: Chengdu | collected 2015-05 ...
GCAGATTTAGAAGATTATTACGACAAGTGTCATAAGGCTTATGAGCGCATCTATGCAAGAGTAGGATTGCCGGAGGTTATTTCGGTCGCTTCCGATTCCGGTATGATGGGCGGTAATATCTCCCATGAATTTATGCTGCTCACTCCTATTGGGGAAGATTCCATCGCTATCTGTACCGAATGTGATTATCGTGCGAATATGGAGGCGGCAGAGTGTATTATCCATAACGAAAGAAGTGATGCTTCCCAGGAACTCGTTCTGGTACACACTCCGGGCATTCATACCATTGAGGACGTTTGTGAGTTCTTACATTGTGATGAAAAGACTTCCTGCAAGGCGGTTGTTTATCAACGCAATTCGGATGATCATTATATTGTACTGTTTATCCGTGGCGATCTTGAGGTAAATGAAACCAAACTCACAAATTATTTGGGTTATGACATCTATCCGGCAGTTATCACCGAAGAAAGCGGACTTAACGCTGGTTATATCGGACCTGTTAATTTGAGCGGCGATTTCACTGTTCTCTATGACCGTTCCCTTAAAGAGATGAACAATCTTTCCTGTGGGGCAAATGTTTACGAGTATCACTATACTGGATTGGATATGAAGCGTGATATAGAGGGTGCAGAGTACCATGATTTTGCTAAAATACAGGAAGGCGGTATCTGTCCGCATTGTGGTAAGCCTGCGATTACAGTATCCCGCGGCATTGAGGTGGGCAATATTTTTCAACTCGGAACAAAGTACACCAAATCCATGAATATGACCTATATTGATACCAATGGAGAAGCACAGTATCCGGTTATGGGATGTTATGGTATCGGTGTCGGCAGACTTGCCGCTTCCATCTGCGAGGCTCATCATGATGATTACGGTCCAATATGGCCTCTGACGGTTGCGCCGTGGCAGGTACACCTCTGTGCTGTTCGTGCTGATGATAGTGAGGTTCAGGCTTATGCCGACAAGTTATATGAAGAACTGCTGGGCAAAGGCGCGGAAGTGATTTATGATGACCGTAGAGTTAGTGCTGGTGTGATGTTCTCGGATGCTGACCTTATTGGTGTACCATTCAGAGTAATTGTCAGTCCCCGAAATATAAAGAAAAATATCATTGAAATTGTTTCAAGAGATAAGAGTTTATCTATTAATGTTTCTATGGCTTCGGCAGTAGAAGAAATAATGAAAATTTTATCAACGGCAAAATAACACATATATGATAAAATGACGACAATCATAGAAAGAAGAATTCTTACCGGCAAGCTGAAATTCGCTCATTGCACAAACTGCATTTGTGCAATGAGGATTTCGCCATTTATATCCATTGTGCCGACTATGCCGTCTCTGATAATGCAAAACAAATATTCACAAATTTGTATATCCCATCAAACTCTCATCCACCGCTCTCGCGGCCTCTCTTCCCTCTCTGATGGCCCACACCACCAGAGACTGCCCTCTGTGCATATCCCCGGCGGCGAATACATTCTTTACCGAAGTTTCATATTGTCCCGGGGCAGTGCTCACATTGGTGCGCTGATTCAGCGCCACCTTGAAGGCGTCCGTTACATACTTCTGACTGCCCAGAAATCCTGCGGCAATCAACACAATCTCTGCCGGAAGGGTCTGCTCAGAGCCCGGAATCTCCTTCATATTCATACGCCCGCTCTCCTGATCCTTTTCCCAGGAAAGCTTCACGATCTTGACAGCTTTTAAGTTTCCGCTCTTGTCCTTTACAAACTCCTTCACCGTTGCCTCATAGATTCGCGGGTCGTGACCGAACAGGTCAATGGCCTCCTCCTGGCCATAATCCGTCTTGCAGATTTTCGGCCACTCCGGCCACCGATTGTTTTCCGCGCGCTCATCCGGAGCCTTGGGCATCATTTCAATCTGTGTCACGGACTTACAGCCGTGGCGGATGCTGGTGCCCACACAGTCGTTTCCGGTATCACCGCCGCCGATGATCACTACGTTTTTGTCCTTCGTGTTTACAAACTTTCCGTCCTGAAAATCCGAATCCAAAAGGCTCTTAGTGTTTGCTTTCAGGAAATCCACTGCAAAGTAAATCCCTTTTGCATCTCGTCCCGGCGCATTAATATCCCTTGGATTGGAGGCGCCGCAGGCCAGAACCACCCGGTCGAAATCCTTCAGCAGTTTTTCCGCTTTCAGGTCTTTTCCCACATCAGTGCCTGTGACGAAGGTGACTCCTTCCGCCTCCATCACCTTAACCTTCCGTTCCACGATCTGCTTTTCCAACTTCATGTTGGGAATGCCGTACATGAGAAGCCCGCCAATACGGTCAGAGCGCTCGAAGACGGTCACAGAGTGTCCTCTCTTGTTGAGCTGGTCCGCCACCGCAAGGCCGGAAGGCCCGCTTCCCACCACTGCCACAGTTTTTCCTGTCCTGACCTTGGGCGGTTTGGGGGCTGCATATCCCTTTTCATAGGCATTCTCAATAATGGCATACTCATTTTCCTTCGTGGATACCGGCTCCCCGATCAGTCCGCAGGTGCAGGCGGCCTCGCACAGCGCCGGGCACACCCGGGAAGTAAATTCGGGGAAGCTGTTGGTCTTCACCAGACGGTTGTAAGCCTGCTCCCAGTTTCCAATGTATACAAGGTCATTCCACTCCGGCACCAGATTGTGCAGCGGGCATCCGCTGGTCATACCGCAGATGGTCATTCCCGACTGGCAGAAGGGAACGCCGCACTCCATGCAGCGGGCACCCTGAAGCTGCTGCCGCTCCCTGGGAAGATGTTCGTGAAATTCCCTGAAGTCCCTGATCCGCTCCCTGGGACTTCTGTCCTTTGATACCTCTCTTTTATATTCCATAAATCCGGTTGGTTTTCCCATTCTATTCCCTCCCTGGCAATATTACTGTTACCGGCCTCTCGTGAACCGGTAACATTTTATTTCGCCGCCTTAATGGCATAAAAAGCTTCAATCTGTGCCTGTTCCGCGCTGAGTCCTTTTTCCTCCATCTGTACGATGCTGGTGAGTATCTTCTCATAGTCATAAGGAATAATCTTCTTGAATTTAGGCAGATATTCCTTGAAATTGTCCAGAATCAGTTTACCCTTCTCGGAATTAGTCAGCGCCACATGCTCCTTGATCATTTCTTTGAGCTCGATCACATCGTACTTGGAGGTCACCTCGTAGGAGGAAACCATCTCCTTGTTCAGGCGGATATACAGATCGTTGTCCTCATCCAGAACATAGGCGATACCGCCGCTCATACCTGCCGCAAAGTTCTTTCCGGTCCGGCCAAGCACTACCACCCGGCCTCCGGTCATATACTCGCAGCCGTGGTCGCCTACGCCCTCCACCACCGCAATGGCGCCGGAGTTACGCACGCAGAACCGCTCTCCCGCCACGCCATTGATGAAAGCCTTTCCGCTGGTGGCTCCATAAAGCGCAACATTTCCTATTATAATATTTTCCTCCGCCTTAAAGCGGCTTCCTTTGGGCGGATAAACGATCAGCTTTCCGCCGGAAAGTCCCTTTCCGAAGTAATCGTTACTGTCTCCCACAAGCTCTAAGGTAAGTCCCTTGGGGATAAAAGCGCCAAAGCTCTGTCCTCCTGCCCCGTTGCAGAGCACCCGATAGGTATCCTCTTCCAACTCATCTCCAAGCCTTCTGGTAATCTCGGAGCCAAGGATCGTGCCAAAGGCTCTGTCCGTATTCTTCACGTCCACTTCAATACTTCGTTTATTCTTTCCCTCTATAGATTTGCCAAGCTGCTTTAACAGCACTCTCTCATCCGCCGTGTTTTCCAGCTTAAAGTCATAGACCTGCTTCGGGTCAAAGGTCACCTTTTCCTTGCCGCCCGCATAAGGATTGGAGAGAATCAGACTGAGATCCACCTGGCTCTGGCTCTCTGTCAGGTCCTCCCTGACTTTGAGAAGCTCCGTGTGGCCCACCAGCTCATCCACGCTGCGCACGCCAAGCTTTGCCATGTACTCCCGCAGTTCCTCAGCGATAAAGCGCATGAAATTCATCACATACTCCGGTTTGCCCCTGAAATTTTTGCGAAGCTCGGGGTTTTGAGTGGCCACGCCTACCGGACAGGTGTCCAGGTTGCAGACACGCATCATAACGCAGCCCATGGTCACCAGAGGCGCTGTTGCAAAGCCGAACTCCTCCGCGCCCAAAATAGCCGCAATTGCCACATCCCGGCCGCTCATAAGTTTGCCGTCAGTTTCAATTCTCACCTTATTTCTAAGGCCGTTCATAATTAATGTCTGATGGGTCTCCGCCAGCCCCAGCTCCCAGGGCAGTCCTGCGTTGTGGATGGAGCTTCGGGGAGCCGCCCCGGTACCACCGTCATAGCCGGAAACCAGAATCACCTGTGCGCCGGCCTTGGCAACCCCGGCGGCTACCGTACCCACACCGGCCTCGGAAACCAGCTTCACGCTGATTCTCGCCTGCTTGTTGGCATTTTTCAGGTCGTAAATCAGTTCCGCCAAATCCTCTATGGAATAAATATCATGGTGCGGCGGAGGGGAAATCAGGCTTACCCCCGGCGTGGAATGCCTGGTTTTGGCAATCCAGGGATATACCTTTCCTCCCGGCAGATGACCGCCCTCTCCCGGCTTAGCTCCCTGAGCCATCTTAATCTGAATCTCATCTGCGCTGACCAAGTATCTGCTGGTGACGCCAAACCGTCCCGATGCCACCTGCTTGATGGCGGAACACCTGTTAACACCATCTGCTCCTATTATGAGACGCTCCGGTTCCTCTCCCCCTTCTCCGGAGTTGGAGCGGCCGTGCAGCCGGTTCATGGCAATCGCCATGGTCTCATGGGCCTCCTTTGAGATGGAACCGTAGGACATGGCCCCAGTCTTAAACCGGGTCACGATGGAGTCCACGCTCTCCACCTCTTCAAGAGGAACGCCCTTTTTCGGGAAATTGAAATCCATCAATCCCCGGAGATTTTTTACTGAATTTTCATCATTGACCAATGCGGTATATTCTTTAAAAAGCTGATAATCTCCCCGTCTGGTGGACTCCTGCAACAGATGAATGGTGGCCGGATTGTAAAGATGCTCATCCGCTCCGCTGCGCATCTTATGATGCCCCAGACTATCCAGTGTCAGGTCATTGGCCAGACCAAGAGGGTCAAAGGCCTGAGAGTGAAGGCTGTCTACCTGCTTTTCAATGTCCTCTAAGGTGATACCGCCCACGCGGCATACCGTATGAGGGAAATACTTATTAATCACTTCTTTGTCAATCCCAATCGCCTCAAAAATCTGAGAACCCTCATAGGACTGTATAGTGCTGATTCCCATCTTGGAGGCAATCTTTACAATGCCGTGAAGGATGGCATTGTTGTAATCCTCCACCGCCGCATAATAATCCTTATCCAGTATGTGATCGTCGATCAGCTCCTTGATGGACTCCTGAGCCAGATAAGGGTTGATGGCACAGGCTCCGTACCCCAGAAGCGTTGCAAAGTGATGCACCTCTCTCGGTTCCCCGGATTCCAGGATAAGCGCCACGCTGGTCTTTTTCTTGGTCACTACCAGATGACGGTTCAAGGCAGAAATGGCAAGCAAAGAGGGAATCGCCACATGATTTTCATCCACTCCGCGGTCGGAAAGCACCATGATATTCACGCCGTCCCGGTAAGCTCTGTCCACTTCCACAAAAAGTCTGTCAATGGCTCTCTCCAGCCGAGTATTTTTGTAATAGGTAATGGGGATTACCTCTACCTTGAAGCCATCCTTTTTCATACTTTTAATCTTCATCAGATCGGTATTGGTCAAAATGGGGTTGTTGACCCGAAGCATGTTGCAGTTCTTGGGAATCTCTTCCAATATATTACCGTCTGTTCCCACATAAACGGTGGTGGAGGTCACAATCTCCTCCCGAATGGCATCAATAGGCGGATTGGTCACCTGGGCAAACAACTGCTTAAAATAATGAAACAGAGGATGATGGGTCTTGCTCAGCACCGGAAGCGGTGTGTCCACTCCCATGGCGGCAATGGCTTCCCCGCCTGTTCTGGCCATGGGAAGAATACTGTTTTTCAGTTCTTCGTAGGAATAGCCAAAGGCTTTCTGCATGCGCTGTCTCTCCTCCGGAGTAAACTCCGGCACCCTTTCATTGGGTATCTTCAAATCATGGAGATATACCAGATTCCTGTCCAGCCATTCCCCATAAGGCTGCCTTGAGGCATAGGTTTCCTTCAGCTCGTCATCGTCAATCACCTTTCCTCTAACCGTGTCCACCAGCAGCATTTTGCCGGGGCGGAGCCTTTCCTTTACCAGAATTTTGGCAGGGTCGATATCCAGCACTCCCACCTCCGAGGAAAGAATTAGCTGATCGTCATCCGTGATCATATACCGGGAAGGACGCAGACCGTTCCTGTCAAGCACGGCTCCCATCACATCCCCGTCGCAGAACAAAATGGAGGCCGGACCGTCCCAGGGCTCCATCATGGTTGCATAATATTGATAAAAATCCCTTTTATGCTGGGACATGGTCTGATTGTTGGCCCAGGGCTCCGGAATGGTAATCATCACCGCCAGCGGCAAATCCATTCCGCTCATCACCAGAAATTCCAAGGTATTGTCCAGCATGGCCGAGTCGGAACCTGACGTATTCACCACCGGAAGCACCTTGTGCAGAAGCCCCTTTAGGTGCTCCGACTCCATATTTTCCTCCCGGGCAAGCATCTTGTCCGCATTGCCCCGAATGGTATTGATCTCCCCGTTATGTACAATAAACCGGTTGGGATGCGCTCTCTCCCAGCTCGGATTGGTATTCGTAGAAAACCGGGAATGCACCATGGCAATGGCCGACTCGAAATCCTTATCCTGTAAATCCGTAAAGAAAGTGCGGAGCTGCCCTACCAGAAACATTCCTTTATACACGATGGTACGGCTGGATAAGGACACCACATAGGTATTATCCGACGACTGCTCAAACACCCGCCTTACCACATACAAAAGCCTGTCAAAGGCAACTCCTTTCTCCACGCCCGCCGGTTTTTTGATAAAAGCCTGCATAATGTGGGGCATACACTCCACTGCCTTATGCCCAAGTACGGAAGGCTCTGTCGGCACCTCACGCCAGCCTAAAAAGGTAAGCCCTTCCTTTTCCACAATAATTTCAAACATCTTTTTGGCCTGGTTTTTCCTCAGCTCCTCCTGGGGAAAGAAAAACATGCCGACGCCGTACTCCCTCTCCTCCCCGATGGAAATTCCCAGAGGCGCCGTCACCTTCTTAAAAAACTTATGGGGAACCTGAGTCAGAATTCCCACACCGTCACCGGTTTTTCCCTCTGCGTCCTTACCGGCACGGTGCTCTAAGTTCTCCACAATCTTAAGGGCATTTTCCACCGTCCCCCGGCTCTTCACACCTTTAATGTTCACACAGGCCCCGATTCCGCAGTTGTCATGCTCAAATTCCTGCTGATACAAAGGCGCTTTGGGATGGGTATTTTTCACATCAAACATATCCTTCTCCTCCTTATCTAAAAGAGTTATAGAAAATACATAAACCTTTTCCAGAACAACGGATGTGAGGCTCCGCCAGACATCCTTATGTTGACAAACGCCGTTACGCTTCGCGATCCGGCTTATTGTAACAAAAAACAGGTTGCAAAGAGCTCTCACGTACGCTCCTTTGCGACCTGCATACTATACTATACACCTGTTTTCGCCAGTTGTAAATAACAACTTTTTAATAAATTGTCTGATTATTTGTCTATTTGGTTTTCATTTAATTATTGTGTGCCTTTTTATTGTTTCGAATCATAATTTTCTGTTAATTATTTTGTTGTTGTTTTTTGTAGAATTTATGCTATACTTTTCTTATGGGGCATTAGCGCAGTTGGGAGCGCGCCACACTGGCAGTGTGGAGGTCACGGGTTCAAGTCCCGTATGCTCCATTTTGTTTTGGAATCCTACCGTATAACCAATAAAACTTAAAAATTATTATAGAAAGCAGGTGATCATATGCCCTCTGGTATTGAAGTAATCAAAGCTGCTCTTGATGATTTTAAGAAACTTCAGGATTATATGTTATCAGCCAGAAAAGAAAATGCCACTGAGACATATGCTAAATTGAAAGACGAGTATTTAACACTAAAAGCATTGTTAAATCTCGCAGGTGTTAATATGACAGATATTGACAAAATTAAAGAATAGAAACGTATCAACAGCGAAATTGACCTATAAAGTGTAAAGCTAATCAGTGATGATTAACAGCTTTACACTTTTTTATTGGACTGCGAAAAATATCTGCTATCAATCAGACAGTATGCTCCTATGACTGCATCTGATATACCAGACGCACACCGCCGCTCCCACCATGGAAACTGCCACAATCCCAATACTCACCGGCCTGCTCATCTTCCCCAGGCCATCATAGTAGGTCATGGCATAAATACTCACGTTTGCCACACTATGAAACAAAACTGGTGCGGCAAAGCTGCCATATTTTTCATAGGTCCAGGCGATCAAAAGTCCCAGCAGCGTTCCATAGAGAGCCTGCACCCAGTTTCCGTGATAGCAACCAAAAAACAGGGAGGAAACCACAAGAGCAATGGGATAGCTAAAGCAGCGCTTCATCCTGTTATAGATCAGTCCCCTGAACACGGCCTCCTCCGCTGCCGGAGAAAGTACCCCATACAAAAAAAGTCCTGCCACAAAGTCTACTCCATATTGCACCCTGGCCGTCTGGGCGTAGGCCTCTGAGCTTTTCGTAAAGCCCAGCAGGAAAAAGAGCAGGTTGAGCGCCAGCGCCGATAAAAAAGCCAATGCCCCGAGAACCATATAGCAAGTCGCCATAGCCTCCATGCCGCTCCTGCCGGAAGTCTCAGTGTCTTTCTTGTCTAAAGTCCCAGTTCCGCCTTTGCCTGATGCCTTGCTCTCACTTCCGCTGATTTCCCCATGCACTGCCTGCCAGATTGCCGCCACCCCCGCCAGAATAGCCAGGCCTTTAATCAGGCCGTTTACTGTATAGGCATTGTCCGTGAGGAATTCTGTCATAGACTGGCTGCCGACTGTCATCAGGCGGTCAAGGCCTGCCCACAAAAGAATTTCCGCCGCGTCATGAATTAAGAAGTAAAACAAAAGAGGCAGGAGCAAATATGCAGTTTTGCGCAAGGAGCCCCAGGAGACAATCTCCTCTCTGTTCCACCTTATATTAACCATTCTGAAAAAATTGCCCATTACACTCTCCCTGCCTGTCACCAATAGTTTCCAAAGATCATTGCCTTCGGCCGAACTGTTACTTTCAACACTCTCCAAGTAGAAACGCTTCCAAGTCCTTTACTGTATCCGCTATAAACTCAGCGCCAGCTTCCTCCAATTCTCCCTGCCCGGCAAAGCCGAAGCTCACCCCTACTGCAGTAAGTCCACCGGCCTTTGCTCCCTGAATATCAAATTTCCTATCGCCGATCATGGCACAGCGCTCATGCCTATCATTCTCTGACAACCCAAGTACTCCAAGCTGCCTGAGAGCTTCTGCAACCACTTCCTCCTTCGCCGACCTGGTGCCGTCCAACTCGCTTCCCACGATTACCTGGAAATATTGCTCTATATCAAAATGCGCCAGAATCTGATGCACAAAATTAATCGGTTTACTAGAAGCAACCGCCAAAGAAATCCCCCTTTTCTTCAATCGAGAAAGCATAAGGGGAATCTCCCAAAATACCTGGTTTTCTAATATGCCAATAGGGGCAAAGCGCTCCCTGTAAAAGAGCACAGCTTTTGCAGCCTGCTCTTCCGTAAAGTCGTAAAACTCTTTGAAGCTGTCCTTTAAAGGCGGACCGATAAAGACCTCCAGCTTTGTCAGATCAGGCTCCTCTATCCCAAAAAAGCGGAGGGCATACTGCACGGATCTGGTAATGCCCTCCCTCGGGTCTGTCAATGTACCGTCCAAATCAAACAGGCAATACTCAAACCCCTTCATATCTGCTCCTTTTATGTCTACTTAATATTCAGCCCGGCAAGCAAATCCCCCAGGCTGGTACCAAAGCTTTCCTTCGAGCTGTATTTGGAGGTATCCATTTTTTCTACTGCTTCTGCCTCCTGCTGCTCGGACACTGCCTTCATACTTAAGGCTATCTTTCCATCGTTGGTGTTTAAAACCTTTACCTTCACCTGGTCTCCCACTTTCAGCACCTCAGAAGGCTTTTTGATCCTTCTCTGGCTGATCTGGGAGATATGCACCAGACCGCTTAAGCCATCCTTTAAATCTACAAAAGCGCCATAGGGCTGCAGGCTTTCCACTATCCCTTCCAGAACCGTCCCCGGCACCAGCATGGCAACCTTGTGATCATGAGCCTCCTTTGCCTGCTCTTTCAGGATTTCCTTTGCAGACAATACCAGCTTTTCCTTTTCCCTGTCAACGGTTATGACCCGGACAGTCAATTCTTTTCCCTGGAAAACACTCAAATCTTCTACATAAGAAATATCCAACTGAGAGGCCGGAATAAATCCCCTGATTCCTTCCACCCATGCCACAGCACCTGCCTTGACAATTTCACTGACCTTTACGGTCAATTCTGTTTTTTCTTCCAGATAACGCTCCAGCACATCCCACGCAAGTACCTCATTCGCTTCTTTTTTGGAGAGAAGAATATTGCCTTGTCCGTCATCCATCTTTACCACTGATGCCTCGATCACATCTCCGATCTTCACATCGTCTAAAAGCGAAAATCCGGGATCGTTGCTCATATCTTCCGCCTTGATGATACCCTGCGTGTAATATTTCAGATCCAGAGTCACCTCATTCTCATTCACGTCAATCACTGTCCCCTGGATCACGTCTCCTTCATTGATCTTCCGGAAAGAAGCCTCCAGCTCCACTTCATAATCCTTCATTGATTCTTCCATCGTTTTGTGTATCCTTTCCTTTTAATAATTCTCCGCTTTTACCTGGAAGTAGGACTGAGGGTGAGCGCATACCGGGCAAACTTCAGGCGCCTTCTTACCTACGCAGATATGTCCGCAGTTTGCACACTGCCATACCACGTCGCCATCCTTTGAAAATACCAGATCTCCTTCAATATTTGCAAGAAGCTTTCTGTATCTCTCCTCATGCTCCTTCTCTATGGCGGCTACGCCCTCAAACAGCTCTGCAATCTTGTCAAACCCTTCTTCTCTTGCTTCTTTTGCAAAGGTGGCATACATATCTGTCCACTCGTAATTTTCTCCATCTGCCGCTTCCTTCAAATTATCGACGGTCGAGCCAATTCCATCATTTAACAGCTTATACCACATTTTTGCGTGCTCTTTTTCATTATTTGCAGTCTCCTCAAAAATGGAGGCAATCTGTACATATCCGTCTTTCTTTGCTTTGGATGCAAAATAAGTATATTTGTTTCTTGCCTGAGATTCCCCGGCAAATGCTGTCATCAGGTTTGCTTCTGTTTTTGTTCCTTTTAAATTCATTATCCTTTGCTCCTTTTCATATTTTATTCCTTGCATATCACAGGCTTTACCTGCGATACTCTCACCAATAAAATTGTGGAAGTTTACTTTCAGGCTTATTCTGCTTCCGGAAGGTAGGTGGGCGCATTCTTAGGACTCTTACCCTTGATCACCTTGTGATAGTAAGAATATGTCATAGCATCCCTGTCTCCAAAGACCTCTGCTCCTTTTACCTCGCCTAAAAATACGGTGTGTGTTGCCGTCTCCATAGTATCCGTCACCTCACAGGCAATATAACCGCAGGAATCCGTCACTACCGGCATGTTATCCTCCACGCTGTATTTAATTTCCGAGAACTTATCCGTATCCCTGCCGGAACGGAAACCAAAAGTTCCCACAATCAGAGGAAGAGAATCCTCTGCCAAAATAGAAATGGCAAATCTCCCTGTCTCCTTGATGCATTTGTTGGTGTAATTGTCATGGTTAATACTCACCGCAATAGTTGCTGGTGAGGAAGTGATCTGCATGGCACTGTTTGCTGTGCATCCTGTAGGTCTTCCATTATCCCATGTGCTGACCACGTAAACCCCGTAAGATAGCTTGTGAAATACATTTTTGTTCATTTTGATACCCTTTCACCTTGTCCCGCCAGACTCACAAAACAGCTCTGACTGGGTCTATTTGATAGAAAATAGTAATGATTACCATTAAAGTGTAAATGCTTCCCCTGTAATTGTCAACTCAATATTTTCCATAAAATATACATAAAAAGCCATTTGCAGGCTATTCTTCCGGTGCTACTATAGTATACATCAAGCAAACGGCTGTCAAACATTGCCCGCGAAACTATTAATCATCAGAAAGAGCAGAAAATCACTATGGATTTACATTCCCTGAAAGAAAATACTACCCATGGCAGCATACGCTTTCCTCTTGCCCTCTATGAATGGAAGCAGACGGATATTTCCTGGAAGGTCTCTCCCCACTGGCATGAGGAAATGGAGTTAATCTATCTAAAAAAGGGACTTTTTCGCACCTGGTTGAACACCAGGGAAGCTCTCATTGAAAGTCCTGCCATTGTATGTATCCATGCCGGAGAGCTCCACTGCCTGGAATTACCTGCTGGTGCAATGGAAAGCGCTATTGTCTTTAACCTAAATATCCTGAGCTTTGAACACTATGACGCTATCCAAGCCAAACTGCTCCGCCCTCTTATGGATGGAAGGCTGAAAATGCCGCCACTTCTGGGTGAGAGTTCTCCCATTTTCCCACAGATAAGAAACTTCTATGAACAGATCGAACAAAGGGTAAGGCAAATGAACATCTGCCCCGACGAAGATGAGTTGATGAAAAACTCCCTCTATCTGCAGATTAAGGCGCTGCTCTTCAACCTGCTAGCTATCCTGTATCAGAATAATTGCCTTATTCCTGTTCGGGAAATCAACAATGAAAACGAACAACAAATCCAAAATCTGAAAAAGGTGCTGCGCTATATCGGAGAAAACTATGCCTCTCCCATCCGATTGGAAGAATTGGCTGGGCTGGTCAATTTGAATCCTCAATATTTTTGCAGATATTTTAAAGAAAATATGGGAAAAACTGCCACCGAATACATCAATGAAGTCCGAATAGAAAATGCCGCCGAGGCTCTAGCTGAGACCAGCGACAAAATCATCACCATCGCTGAAAACACAGGCTTTGAAAATATGGGTTACTTTATCCGGAGATTCAAAGCAGAAAAAGGTATCACTCCCTCAGAGTATCGCAAACGTTCAAAAAGTCAAAATAGTGTAAGAAATTCGTCAAATATAGGTAAGAAAACTTTGTCACTGGATAATATAATGTAAACAAATCGGTATGTAAACAACGGATGTCACGCTTCGCGCGCCATCCTTATGTTAATCAAACCGGCATGTGCTCTGCACATTGCCGCGGACAAAAACGGAGGTAATCTCATGAATAAAAAATGGTGGCACGACAAGGTAGCCTATCAAATTTACCCGAAAAGCTTTCGGGATACAAACGGGGACGGTATTGGTGATTTAAAGGGCATTACCCAAAAGTTGGACTATTTAAAGGAACTGGGAATCGATATTATCTGGCTTTCCCCCATCTATCAGTCTCCTTTCGTGGATGAAGGATATGATATTTCCGACTATTATCAAATCGACGAAGCCTTTGGTACCATGGAGGACTTTGATACACTTCTCGCTGAAGCCAAAAAGCGGGATATGCACATCCTTATGGACCTGGTGATCAATCATTGCTCCGATAAGCATGAATGGTTCCAGAAAGCTCTTAAAGACCCGGAAGGCGAATATGGGGATTATTTTTACTTCCGAAAAGGAAAGGACGGCAATCCTCCCAGCAACTACCGCTCTTACTTTGGCGGCAGTGCCTGGGAAAAAGTGGAAGGAACCGACTATTACTATCTCCACATGTTTGCTAAAGAGCAACCCGACTTAAACTGGAATAACCCCAAAATGCTAAGCGAATTATATACCATGATCAATTGGTGGCTGGAAAAGGGCGTTTCCGGCTTCCGCATTGACGCCATCATCAATATCAAAAAGGATCCTAACTTTGAGAGCTTTGAGCCGGATGGTCCTGACGGCCTTGCTTGGGTATGGCGCATGGTGGAGAAGGTTGAGGGAGTGGGAGAGCTTTTGGAGGACTTAAAGAAAAACACCTTCGACCGTTACGAAGCTTTCACGGTTGCCGAAGTTTTTAATATGAAGGAAAATGAGCTTGCCCAGTTCATTGGAGATAAGGGTCATTTTTCTTCCATGTTTGATTTTTGTGCCCATTCTGTACTTGCCGGCAAAAAGGCCCCTTATGGCTCCACCCCTGCCAAACTAGAAAAACTCAAGCATGTTTTATTCCAGTCACAGCTTAAATGTGAAGGTGTGGGCTTTATGGCAAATGTTCTCGAAAACCACGACATTCCAAGATGCATCGACCGCTATCTGCCTCCCTATGCGCAAAATACTCTTGGTGCAACAATGTTGGGCACCATCAGCACTCTCTTTAGAGGTATCCCTTTCCTCTATCAAGGGCAGGAGATCGGCATGCGGAACTGCCGCATGGATTCCATTGACGATTATGACGATATAGGAACCCGTTGGGAATATCAGACCGCTATAGAATCCGGTATCACAAAGGAGGAAGCGCTTGAAGGCTGCTATCATACCAGCCGGGATAACGCCAGAACACCTATGCAGTGGAACGCCTGCGAAAATGCTGGCTTTACCACCGGAAAACCCTGGCTTAAGGTAAATCCCAACTATGTTGAAATTAATGTAGAATCCCAGCTTCAGGATGAGGATTCCATCCTTTCCTATTATAAGAAGCTTATCTCTCTGCGCAAATCCCCTGAATACAGGGAGGTCTTTACCTATGGAACCTTCTCTCCTGTGATGGAGGATACCGAAGGACTTTTGGCCTATGAGAGAAAGCTAGCGGATAAATCCGCCTCTGTATTTGCCAACTTCGGCGAAAAAGAGCTTACCGTCACGGCCGAAGATTTTTCCGGCGCCGCTGTTTTGCTAAGTAATCAGAAAAATGTGTCTGTGAAAGGTGGACAGATTACCTTGGCTCCCTGTCAGGTAATTGTATTCGGTAAGTAAAAATTAGTTGTTTTCACGAAGTGGTTTGAGCAATTGCAAAATCCTTTTGTAAAGCTCTTCCACTTCATGATATTTGCAAGCACCTCTCCCAGTTCCCTTCCCTTGATATATTTCATAATCATATACGCAAAGGAATAAGTATCGCAAATTTCACCGCAGGCAACCACAGACGGAATAGCTGCACCTGCCTTTTCGGCAAAATTTGCAGCAAAAAGCTCTGTCTGCCTGCTCTGCGTCTGATCCATTCCTGATTCCTTCGGAGCATAAATTTTTACTACATACTCCCCCACCCGAAAAACCTCATTGGTTCCGGGAGTGAGATGCGTAATCTCAGTCGCTCCAGTTCCCGATCTTTTCTGTAAATAACTTTTCTGCTTTCATACTCCTTTTATCTCCTGTCTGTTTCAAAACCTACATGCACTGCTACAGCGGCGCACCACCATTCCATGAAAGTTGGTCATTACCCTTAGTTCTTAAAGCTATGGAGTGAGATATTAATTTTCTCCTAAATTCCGCCAAAAAAGAAGAATCTAACTTGTTTTTCTATGACAAATATTGTATCATTAATTGACCAGAAAGGTCACATTTTGCAAACAAAATATGACATATTCGTCATTATCTATTATAATGCCATGAGGAGGCTTTTACATCATGAAAAATAAAAAAATTTTCAAATTATGCACAGCACTCTGTCTTACCCTTGGACTTACATTAACTCCCGACAACCTTTTTCAGATTCAGGCAGCAGAAGTCATTGCAACTGTGGAAGGCACCGTTATGTCCGGAACCACCTCCGAGATTTTAAAGCTTTCCACTAAGGAAGGTGACATGGAGATCAAGCTGGACAGCGGAACTGACACTAGTGGCTGTAAGATATTGCTTCCAGACAAAAAAATATTTGTATCTGTGTGTCATGGCAATGATGAATACCTCCATGCAGTAAAAATCACCAGTGCGGCACCGACTCAATCAGTCACTCTTGATTCCTCCTCCACTACTGTGACCGGAAAAATAACCGACAAAAGCAAGGATGATATTTTATATGTTGACACAGCGCAGGGGGAAATGCAGATTAAGCTAGATGCAACCACCAACTTAAGTGGATGCACCGTTCTTGTGGAAAACAAGAGCTACAGCATCATCTGTGCTAGAGGCTCCGATGCCTACATGCATGCGGTGAGCATTACCGACGGAACCTCCTCTTCCTCGGGGTCTTCGTCCGGAATTTCCCTAGGAGCCTCCTCACTAACACCTGCCCCCGCTTCCACCGTGACCGTTTCCACCTCTACAGTGAGCGGAACTGTATCTGACAAAACAAAGGAAAATCTGCTTTATCTCTCCACAGATGGGGGAGAGATGCAGATTGTAATCGATAGCAATACTGATTCTAGAAGCGGCATGGTTCTTACTCCTGACAGGAAATTGACTGTAGCAGTCTACCGTGGCTCTGATGCCTATATGCATGCTGCCAGCATTACCGGAAACAAAGAAAGTACCTGGTCCGTTGATATAGATACTTCTTCAACCCCCACTGTAACAGGGACTGTGGGAAGCAAGTCCACCGAAAATATCCTGTATCTTGATACTCCACAGGGCCAGATGGAGCTAAAGCTTGACGCGGTCAGAAGTGTCAGCGGCTGTAAGGTATTAGTCAGCGGCAGAAAACTTTCTCTTACCTGTGCCCGAGGCTCCGATGCCTATATGCATGCAATTGATATTACCGGTATCTGACTCGTGATAAATACTGCTTAAAAAGCGGGTAGCTTCTGGTGCTTCCCGCTTTCTTTTTTACAATAAGCTGGCTCGCGAAGCGTGACAGCGTTTGTTCATGTAGGGATATCAGGCAGCCCCCGATATCCGTTGTTTTAATACTATGCTGATTTACAATCAACACTCATCCATTTACTTCTCCTATTATCTCATGGCTTCATGCTCTCTTTTTAATTCCTCAAACAGCACATAAGTATTCCAGTTCTGATTTATTTCCGTGAGCACTGCCTTGTAGGGAATACTGCCGCACGCCGGATTGGACCGAAGAAGGGAGAGCAGGCTATCCAGCCTATCTCCCTGAATCCCTGCAAACACAATCATCTGCCCATCCAGTTCCCGCATCATGTGATTGGCCTTGGCAGGCCAATTACCTTCTCCCTCTTCCAACAGCTCCTTGAGAGGTCTTCCATACTCTTCCTTCTGCACAAGCCTTTCTGGAATCTGTATGAGAAACAGGATTGTCCGCACTGCCTTCAATTGGGCTTCCTCTTTGAAATTAAACAACAAAACCTTTTCTCCGGACATTTCTTTTATCCACCTCCAGTATCAAATCCTGCTAACTTTCATCTTTCCTTTTTATTACCAGATAGATGGCAATTCCAATCGCAACACTGCCTAGAAGAATCAGGGCGATGAACGCGGCGGCCTTTCCTGGTTCCTTAGCCGGAAGCTCTTCTTTCGCCTGGGCTATGGCTTCCTGTTCTCTGGCCTTTACCTCCTCCAGAGCTTTTGCTTTCTGCTGCAGCAACGATTCTTTCATCTCCCCACTAATAATGATCACATAGTCCGATGCATGGCTGAATTCAAAGTTCACTCTGCCCATATTACCTACAATCGCGGCACACATAAACTCAAAATCACCTTCTATCTCATTGTAATAGAAAAGGTTCGCATACTGTCCTGGCTGTGCATCCTCCAACATTATGGAAAGAACAATTGGAAAGCCAAACTCCCCCTCATGGGCAAGGGACATCTCCACATATTTCTCATTTTCTGTCAAAACTGCTAGTTTCTCTTCCGGGATTCGGCTCTCTCCAAAAGTAACGCCCAGATTTATATCACCCAAGCCCTCACTTTCTATGGTGCTGCCATCAATAAACCAGCTCGCCTGCTCACTGACCTTAAGCTCGACCTCCATCTCCTGCTCTTTGAGCTGCTGCAACGTCTGTGCATAAATTGTGCCAGTCTTGCTCATATCCATTGAGACCGTCTTCTTTTCTGCCGATTCCGTATACGGTATGGGCGTGGCAGCCGTCACGGTAACCCCTGCCGAATTTGTGTTTTGTGTCACATTCACAGAAGAGGGTTCTGACCGGTTTTCCGCTTTATCGGAATCGCTTCCATTTATAACAGTGGTCGGCTCAGGTGATGCAGTCGGCTTTGATTGAGGGGTAGTGTCAAGACGATTGCCGGAATCTGTATCTGACGAAGAACTCTCCACTACGGTATTTGTCTCTGATACTGCTTTTGTCGGCACAGGCGACGGCACCTGGGTTGGTGTCGCTGTTGGCGCTACCGTCGGTACTGCTGTAGCTGTTGGCGCTACTATAGTGGTCGGCTTTGCTGTAGCTGTCGGTGCCACTGTCGATTTCACTGTAGGTGTTTCCGTAGGCTTCGCCGTTGGCACTTCTGTCGGCTTGGCCGTTGGCTTTTCTGTTGGCTTTTCCGTTGGTTTCGCCGTGGGCACCTCTGTTGGTTTCGCCGTGGGCACCTCTGTCGGCTTGGCGGTCGGCACCTCTGTCGGCTTGGTAGTCGGCTCCGCTGTGGGCGCCTCCGTTGGCTTCGCCGTGGGCACCTCTGTCGGCTTCGCGGTCGGCACCTCTGTCGGCTTGGTAGTCGGCTCCGCTGTGGGCGCCTCCGTTGGCTTCGCCGTGGGCTCTTTTGTCGGTTTCGCCGTGGATATCTCTGTTGGCTTGGCCGTGGGTTTCGCTGTGGGCGCCTCTGTTGGCTTCGCGGTCGGCCCCGCCGTAGGCACCTCTGTTGGCTTCGCTGTGGGCACCTCTGTTGGCTTCGCGGTCGGCTCCGCCGTAGGCGCCTCTGTCGGTTTCGCTGTAGGCACCTCTGTTGGCTTCGCTGTGGGCTCTTCTGTTGGTTTCGCCGTAGGAGCTACCTGGCTAGGTACCGGGCATGCCGTCTGAGGCATATTGTTATAAACCGGAATCTTAAACACAAAGGGACTGTCCAAAGCACCTGTCTTTATATAAGCCTGCTTTACCATAGCGGACTCCGTGTAGGGGGCCATAATATTCTGCATATACTGATGGGTATACAGGGTTCCATCACTTGCATCCACATCGAATTTCTGTAGATACAGAGTGTCTTGTCCTCTCAAAATATAATTGACGGACAAAATTCCTGCCCCGCCGTTTAATGAAGCGTAGGGCGTATTCCATCCTTCCTTGCGTGCCCTTGCCAGTCCCGTTTCTATTACCTGCTTGTCGGTTGTCCCTGATGCGCCAATATTAAAATAGTTGTAATAGCCCTTATATTCCGGCACCACATCATACGTTCCAGAAATTAGCTGAGAGGTTCCTTTTCCCTGTTCCTGATACACACGGCATGCCAGATGAAAAGGGCTGACCTTCAGGGAAACCCCAATCTTGAAAAAAGCATCCGCATAAGTCATATCTGACTTTGGCAATTGGCCGCTCATGAAAGTCTTGCTCAAAATATTCTGTACCGCTGCCTTTGAATGATAGGAGGGATTATAGGTAAGCTGCTCAAACTGGAATACCCTGGTATCATCCAGAAAATTCCTGGGATCCAGATAATACTTCACCGCGGCCTCCGAGGCATAGTACCATCCCTGTCCATAATAGTCCCCTCGATATGCCTCTCCCATTGTCTGGCTTATCAGGTTTCTGTCCTTATAGTTTTCTGCACTGACTACCTTCTGCCATTCAAGACCTGTATTTTGCTTTACAAAAATCCAATTAGGGTGCTCCTGCTTTAGACGCATTAGTTTATCCTGGTAGGAAGCGGGAAACTGCTCCACATCCGGATAAAACTCACTTCCTGCTGCAAACATAGCGATCTTTGGGAAATAGGTATCCTCCCATTCCAGAAACAGCTCGTTGGAATAGGCAAGGTACTCCCGCTCAATATAACCTGTATAGTTACTGCCGCTTTGCTCCGCGGTCACTTGATACCAGAGATTAAAATCCTCATCCACCTCAAAACCTTTTATGAAAACAGTGGCACCTGAGGGGAGTTTCGCCACACTTCCGCTCTCTAAGCCCGGTGACTCTTTCAGGGAATAATTTTCACAAAGATAGACAATGGCCATAAGGGTTTCCTCCCCGGCCACCACATTAAGGGCATCCTGCGCCGCCTTTATGTATTCCAAAAGTTCTACATCTTCTTCATTCTCTTCCGATGAATCATCCTCTCCATCCTCTGGTACGCTTACCTGTTCGTCATCAGATGTATCCGCTTCATCCTCCGACTGTTCCTCCTCATTATCCCCTTCTCCCTGTTCTTCCTCTGTCAAAGACTCCTCAGCGTAATTTTCATCCACGCCAGTCTGAGATGCCTGGATACTCATACTAGTCTCGAAGAGCAACACAAGGCTTAGCATAAATGTAACTATTTTTTTCCAATTCTTCATCTGTATTCCTGTACTTTCATCCTTCCTTTTTATTAACATAAGGACAGTTCGCAAAGCGTGCTGCCCGTTGTTACAATAAGCTGGCTCGCAAAGCATGACAGCGTTTGTTAACATAAGGACAGTTCGCGAAGCGTGCTGCCCGTTGTTTTCTATATGTCTGTCATTTTCTGCCGCATATTAAGCAAAATCTTTTTTTCCATCCTGCTGACCTGAACCTGGCTGATTCCCAAAACCCTGGCCACTTCTGTCTGAGTTTTGTCCTGATAATAGCGAAGCCATATCAGCTTCTGTTCCTTCTGCGGCAGGCTATCGAGCAATTGGTTCAAAACCATATGGTTTAAAACTGCCTCCTGTGCGTTATCCTTTTCATCCGCCAGTTGATCTACCATATAAATTTCATTCCCATCGTTTTGATAAACCGATTTATAGATTGATTCTACCTGAACACCCGCCTCCATGGCAAGCACAACTTCTTCCACACTAAGCGCTGCTTCCCTTGCCACCTCTTCAAGTGTTGGTTCACGGTTTTGCTTACTTTCCAGCCTTTCCTTTGCATATTTTACCTTTATATTATTTTCCTTCAAAGTCCGTGACACCTTCACCATTCCGTCATCTCGGATAAATCTCTTGATTTCCCCCGTAATCAGCGGAACCGCATAGGTGGAAAATTTCACGTCATAGCTGGTATCAAATTTGTCAATTGATTTGATCAGCCCAATCACACCAATCTGAAATAAGTCCTCAGCCTCATAGCCCCTTCCCATAAACCGTTTTACGATGTGGTGTACCAACCCCAAATTCTGCTCTATCAGTACTTCACGCGCCTGCTTTTCTCCTTCCTGTGCCCGCTTAATCAGTACTGCATTTTCCGTCATATATTATTCTCTTCCTCCGCCATCTGCAGCCTTTTCTCCATCACCACTGTTGTACCGCATCCTGGCTTAGAGGCCACCTCCAGACGGTCCATAAATGCCTCCATAAATGCAAATCCCATCCCGGAGCGTTCTAACTCCGGCCTTGTGGTAAAGAGAGGCTCCATAGCCTGCGCGACATCCTCAATGCCTTTTCCCGTATCCTTTACCTCTATGTAAAGCAAATTGCTTTCTATCCGGCAGTATAAATGCACCTTTCCAATTTTCTCCCTACAATTTTCCTGCATATATTCCTCATCATATCCATGAATAATTGCGTTGGTGACTGCCTCCGAAACCGCTGTCTTGATGTCAGAGATTTCTTCCACGGTGGGATTAAGGGGCATCACAAAGGCTGAAACCACTAGTCTGGCAAAGGCCTCATTTTCCGATATGGCATCAAAACTCATCTGCATCTCATTTCTTGTACCCATACAATTTTCCGTAATGCTTCCTATTTTCTGTTCTGTTTCCATATTTCACCTCACTTAACTCCCATTCTCTATTCCATAATCTCGATGATCTTATGAAGTCCGCATATCATCAAAGTTCTCTTGAGCCGCGTGTCTGCATTGATGGCAAATACTTTTCCACCAAAATAAGATATCTTTTTATATCTCCCTATAATAATACCAATCCCTGAGCTATCCATAAAGCGCGTGTCCTCAAAATCAAAAACTACATTTCCCACTCCTTCCCTCATAATATAGTCATCTGCCGTTTTGCTGATATAACCTGATTTGTGATGGTCTACCTCCTCTGGCATCCGGATCATCAGGTAATTATCAATCACCTTAAAATTTTCTTCCATAAAATCCCCCTAATGATTCGCCGAAAAAAGAGAACAAACTTTATGTCTGTCCTCTTTCGTTTAAACGATAACCCTTACTGTTCCATATTGTTAATCTCCGCCAGATAGGTGGTTGACTGACTGGCACTGTTTGTCCCTGGGAAATTGTCAATCACCTTTGCGAAAGTCTCCTTTGCATTATCATAATCCTCGGTTCTGTAGTAGCTGATCCCCAAAAAGAATAGGGCGTTCACGTTCGTTTCATCATACTGAAAAGCTCTGGCAAGATCAGGTATGGCATCCTCGAAATTGCGTGCACGGTAATTTTCATAGCCAGTATTATAATAATATTCCACAAGCCTGGGCCTTACCGTATCCACAAAGCCGTTATACAATGCCATGTAGGATTCTGTTTTGTAGCTGCCATCCTCCTCATCGCTCTGGATTTGTTCATCCAAGGCTTCCAAGTGAGCGGCTACTGCATCCAGATCATCTGGATTTGACAGATAGGCGCTGACCGCCATCATAAGGTTGTCCGTAGCCTTTAGAGTGTCGTCATTTACCTGATAGGAAGCAACCTCCTCTTTAAGCTGCGCATTTTCATCCTCCAGCTTTTGTGCCCTCTGCTCTAACTCGTCAATGGTTGCTGTCTTGGCATCTGAATTTTCACTGACAGTCCGCAGTTGTTCATCGATGTCCGCCCTGGCGCTTTGAATCTGTGCCGGAAGGATCAAAAAGCAGGCGATAGCCACTCCGATGATCACCCCTATACCTAGATTCAGCAAAGAGCCAATCCCCTTCGACTCCTTCACATTTGTGGGCTGAATGATGATCTCATTGCCACTCTGATACCGCACCGAATTACCGGAAGCTTTTTTCTTTGTAACTGCCTTATTCCCTGCTGTCGCCTCCGGCATCAGCATACGCTCTACTTCTTTTTGATAACGAAGGGTAGTGGTATTATTGGTATCCACATGGCTACATTTAATCAGCTCTCTCTGGGCTTTCTCCCACTCCTCCGAATTGATATAAAGAAGAGCCAGAAGCTGATGAGCGCGCACATACTTGGGGCTGTTGGAAAGAACTTTTTTTAACTGTATTACTGCCAGATCCGCGCTGTCCTGATGACAGTACATCAGCGCCTGATTATATTTCTTGATGGTTTCATTGAGGCTACTGAGCCTGGCCTGGTTGGCCTGGATCATCTCAATATAATCAGCCGCAATATTTTTCTTAGGACGAATGTTATCGCTAATCACCCATTCCTTTAAGGCTGCTACCGCCTCTCCCATCTCAAAATATACAAGTCCTAAAAGATTTCTAGCATCGATATTATTTTTATTATATTTTAAACTCTGCCGCAAACTGATGATTGCCCCGGAGAGATCACGCACCGAGGCCTTCTCAAGTCCGTCATTATACAAACGGTTAGACGCGGAAAGGATCTTTTTGTAAAGGGCTACATCCGCACCACAGGCCGTACAAAAATCATGCTCTGACAAACGGCATCCACATTTATAGCAAACCATGCCGTCCTCCTTATTCTTCTTCCTTCTCTTTCTCTTCCTTCTGCGTCTTTTCCATCATCTTAAGCAGAAGATCCGCCATATCTATTTCCCGGCTCAAAGAATTAATTGCTTCCTCCGCGTCCTCGACCTCAAGGCTAAATTGAAATTTCTTTAATTCCTCTTCAAAATCAATCATCCTGTATTCTCCTCAAAAAGGACTTCATCTGTCCAATCAAATATAACGATCCCGCAATGTACACCACATCTTTGCTTTTCTTTTTATCCAGGAGCTGCTGATACGCCAGCCTGGCATCCTCGTAGAAGCTTAAGGCAATGCCTCCACCTGCTTCCTCTCCATATTTCCTCCAGACTTCCCTCTCTTTTTCCAGGGAAAGGCTCCTTTTTTCATTAACCAAAGTCACGGCTACCTCCTGAAAAAGTGCCGACTCCGCTATCTTACGTATCATTTCCTCGTAACGCTTGTCCGCCAAAGCTCCAAACAAAAGAAATCTCTTTCCCTCGCATTTGCATCTTCCCACCGTGGCAAGCAGCATTTCAATCCCATCCTCATTATGGGCGCCGTCCAGGTAAACCCCCGGCCGAATTTCCTCCATCCTGCCAGGCCACCTAGCAGCACGCAGACCCTCTCTTATAGTACTCTCACTGATTCTTTCATCCTTGAGCAATTCAGAAGCCGCAACCGCTAAGGAAGCATTTTCCGGCTGATAAAGTGCAATAGTTTCCAGTGAAAGACTAACATATTTATAATAACTAGTATAAAGCGAAAAATCAATGGTTTTATTATTTATATTCACATTCAAAATATTGTTTTTTCCGATGATAACCGCCGGACTTTTTACTTTTTTGGCATACTTTTCCAAAACCTCTGTACTTTCGCTCCTTTTATCGACAAATACCACCGGCACTCCCATCTTCATAATGCCGGCCTTTTCCGCAGCTATTTCCTCCAAAGTATTTCCAAGATACTGCATATGATCATAACCAATCTCCGTGATCACGCATAAGTCCTTATGCAAAAGGCAGTTCGTAGCATCCAGCCTTCCACCCAATCCCGTCTCCAAAATCAGATAGTCCGGCTGCTTTTCGCTGAAATAGACCATTGCCATAAGGAACAGAAATTCAAAAAAGGATGGATGATTTTCCTCATCGACTGCGTCCTTGACTCTGTTAAAAATCCTGATAAACTCATCGGGCGAAATCATCTCATTTCCCAGGCAAATCCTCTCCCGCATGGTTTCTAGATGGGGAGAAATAAACATTCCCACACTGCACCCGCCCCCCAGCAAGATGGAACGCAAATAAGCACAAACGGAGCCTTTTCCGTTTGTGCCTGCAATATGGATAATTTTTCCTTTTACATTATCCCCTCCCACACGCTCAAGCAATTTTCGAGTATCCTCAAGAGTATGCTTGCACGCAAATTTGGGGATGGTAAGTATGTACTCTTCCGCTTCCTGATAGGTTATCATTGTTATGCCTCCGTTTTCGAGGAATACGCAAGTACACTACTCTCGATGATGCCCTTTTGCTGGTAATATTTCATAAAACAGGTCTGCCTCTCTATGGGCATCTGAGCCTGGGCAAAGCACACCACTGTTCCCCGGTAAACATTGCCATTTACATGGATTTCAGATCCCTGCCCTTCCGCAATCTTTTCTTCTAGCTTTCTAAGTTCCTTCCTTGTGGAATCTAACTCCTTCTGAGCGACACTCTGCCTGGTCTCTAAAGTCTGAAGTTTGATTTCCAAAGCATCTGAGAGCTTCCCTGTCTTTTTCAGCTTTTGTTTCAGCTCTGAAATCTCCTCCTTCATTTCATTTAGAGCATCCTGCTGACTTGCATCTGCAATCCGCAGCTTTTGTACCTTCTGATAAACCTCTTTCTCACAGCCCACATGGACCACCGTCCTGATTTCTGCTGCATTGCCAATCTCTGTTGCCGTTATTCCAAGCATGGCATGGTTATAGCCGCCGATGATTGCTCCTTTTTTGCCTGTCAGTATAATCTTTCCGTCTGCCGCAACTCTTGAGTTCAAAATGGTATTGGCCTGCACATCACCTCCGGCCACTGCCACCGTATGTTCAAGGAAATCCGCATAAATATTTCCTCTTGCAATAATTTTTGCCCTCTGGCCTCCTTGTATTCCCCGGGCAAGGATAATATCACCACCTGCGTAAAGGCTGACAGCCTCCACGTTTCCCCTAATCTCAATATTCCTACCGGCACGGATGACCACACCGGATTCCACGCCTCCAGTAATCACCACATCTCCGAAAAACTCAACTTTACCAGTAATTAGGGTGACATCCCCGTTAATCTCATGAAGCGCCTGGATATCGATCTTACCGTTTTTCATGCCAATTTTACCATCCTGGAGTGCAATGTAGACATCAGGATTCTCGCCACTTTGGCAGATTGATTTCCCAGAAATTGGAGGAATTTCCTTTACTCCTTTTACCTGTTGAATCTTGCCCTTCACATCATATCCGTCCATTCCTTCCCTGGCATGATGATAGATTGCCACCACATCCCCCTCATGGACATTCTGCAGGGAGCTCATATTCGTATAATCTACCCTGCCATTAGCGAGAACTTTAGGCTCCTTGCGCTGATTTATGTCAAATTTATATTCGTAATATCCATTATTTCCCTCTATAGCGGGCTGTCCCTGCGCAACAACAATCTCCCTCATGTATACACGCTTTTTGATCATTGCAGCAAGATTCGAATGATGATAACCTTTCACCACTTCCTTCTTTTTGAGAAAATCCAGCAGTTCCTCCATGGTATAGTTTTCCCGCTCTGTACCTGGATCTGTCAGATAAAGCCACGCTGTCATACTATCATTAGAAATCTTAACATAAGAACCATTCTCTTCTAGTGTCAGAAGCTTTGAGTTCGTCTCATCAATGATTTCTCTTAAAAGCTGCCCGTCAGTTGCCGTCTCGTCCGCCGCAGGGGAAGCTTCCAATTTCTTTCCAAGGCCCTCAATTTCCCTACGAAACTCCCGCAATTCATCCTCACTCAAAAATTCGTTATTGCTGCCCATTCTACCCTCCATTTCAGACCGTTCGGCTAAAACCAAACAATTATATGCCAAAAACCTTCTACTTCTTAAGCTGCCCCAAGCGCTGCTTTACCTGCTCCATCATCTGGGTATATTTTTCTAACTTTTCCTTCTCCTCAGCAATCTTTGACTCCGGCGCTTTGGAAAGGAACCGCTCATTACCAAGCATACCGTTCACTCTCTTAAGCTCTCCTTCCAGGCGCTTCTCCTCCTTTTCAAGCCGGGCGATCTCCTGCGCAATATCTACCAGCTCTTCAAAGGGAATATAAAGGGTTGCATTGGCAATCACCACTGACACGGCATCCTCTGCGATCCCTTCCTTATCCGACTGCACTGTCACCTCTGTCGCACCTGCCAAAGACTGGAAAAAGAGTTTTCCTGCCCGGAAAGCCGACAAAATCTCTTCTCTGTCACTGACTACGAAAACCCTCACCTTTTTGGAGGGCGCAACATTCATCTGTGTGCGCACATTTCGGATGCCGCGTACAGCTTCCTTTAGAATCTCGATCTCCTTTTCTTCCTTTATAAAACTCCTTTCCTCCTGAAATACCGGCCAAGAAGAAATCATGATAGATTCCTCCTGAGACTGCAGAGTACAGAAGATTTCCTCCGTAATAAAAGGCATATAAGGATGCAGAAGCTTTAAGGCATCGATCAGCACTGTCTTTAAGGTCCACAGAGCCGCCATCCTGCTCTCTGCATTGTCGGAATTATAAAGACGGGGCTTTACCATCTCGATGTACCAGTCGCAGAATTCATCCCAGATAAAATCATAAACCTTCTGCACGGCAATCCCAAGCTCAAAGCTCTCCATGTTGTCGGTCACATCTTTAATCAAGGTATTCAATTTGGATATAATCCATTTATCCACCGCCTCCAAGGCAGGCTCATTCACGCTTTGAAGCTTTTCTACAAGCTCCATATCCTTATCTGTGGACAATTTGTCTGTGGACAATTTGTCCATATTCATCATGATGAAGCGGGATGCGTTCCAGATCTTATTGGCAAAATTCCTGCTGGCCTCCACTCTCTCATAATAGAAACGCATATCATTTCCCGGCGCATTTCCTGTAATCAATGTGAGGCGCAGAGCGTCCGCCCCATATTGGTCAATGATCTCTAAGGGATCAATGCCGTTGCCCAGGGACTTGCTCATCTTGCGCCCTAGAGAATCTCTTACCAGACCATGGAAGAGCACTGTCTTAAAAGGCTTTTCGCCCATCTGCTCATAACCGGAAAAAATCATTCGGATTACCCAGAAAAAGATAATGTCATATCCCGTCACCAGCACATCCGTGGGATAAAAATATTTCAGGTCCTCTGTCTGCTCGGGCCATCCCAGTGTTGAAAAAGGCCAGAGAGCCGAAGAAAACCAGGTATCCAAAGTGTCCTCATCCTGGGTCAGATGGTCATGTCCGCAGGAAGGGCATACAGAAGGAGCCGTAGGGCTCACCACAATCTCCCCGCATTTATCGCAGTAGTAAGCCGGAATCCGGTGTCCCCACCAGAGCTGACGGGAAATACACCAGTCTCTGATATTGTCCGTCCAGTTAAAATAGGTCTTTTCCATCCGGGGCGGGATCAGCTTAATATCGCCGTTTTTAATCCCTTCCACCGCAGGCTTTATCAGTTCCTCCATCTTCACGAACCACTGCTGTTTGATCATGGGTTCAATGGTAGTCTTGCATCTGTCATGGGTACCCACATTGTGGGAATAATCCTCTATTTTTACCAGAAGGCCCATCTCATCCAGCTCTTTTACAATGGCATCCCTGGCTTCATAGCGGTCCATTCCGCAGAATTTTCCGCCGTTTTCATTGATGGTAGCGTCGTCATTTAAAATATTCACTTCCGGCAGGCCATGACGCTTGCCTACCTCAAAGTCGTTGGGGTCGTGGGCCGGGGTAATCTTCACCACGCCGGTTCCAAACTCCATATCCACATAGGAATCCGCAACTACAGGAATTTCCCTGTTTACAATGGGAAGCATCAGCTTCTTCCCGATGATATCCTGATATCTCTCGTCCTCCGGGTTTACAGCAACTGCCGTATCCCCCAGCATGGTTTCCGGTCTGGTGGTGGCAAACTCCACAAACCTTGTGGTGCTCACACTGCCGTCCTCCTCGATCACCGGGTATTTGATATGCCAGAAATGTCCTGCCTGTTCTGTGTATTCCACCTCCGCATCGGAAATGGATGTATTACATACCGGGCACCAGTTGATGATACGGCTCCCCTTGTAAATCCAGCCTTTTTCGTGCATCTTGCAGAAGACTTCCGTCACCGCCCTGTTGCAGCCCTCGTCCATGGTGAAACGCTCTCTGTCCCAGTCACAGGAGGAACCCAGCTTCTTTAACTGGCTGATAATGCGCCCGCCGTATTCCTTTTTCCATTCCCAGGCCCTCTTAAGAAAGCCTTCACGGCCAAGATCCTCTTTGTCTATTCCCTCTTCCTTAAGTTTCTCAATGATTTTCACCTCGGTGGCAATACTGGCGTGATCCGTCCCCGGCTGCCAGAGAGCATTATAGCCCTGCATCCTTTTAAAACGAATCAGAATATCCTGCATGGTATTGTCCAGAGCGTGCCCCATGTGAAGCTGTCCCGTGATATTTGGGGGCGGGATTACGATGGTAAAAGGTGTCTTCGAGTGATCTACCTTTGCATGAAAATATTTCTTTTCCAGCCACTTTTCGTAAATTCTGTCTTCAATCCCCTTGGGGTCGTAAGTCTTTGCAAGTTCCCTGCTCATGGTTTCAATGATACTCCTTCCGAAATTTAATCTATTGTAATTTTGTAGGATGCCTCAAATCTCTCTCCCGGACGGGCGATATTGCCCCACTCCCGCTGCCTCAAATCTCCCGAAAAACCGGTTCTGTCACATCTGCCGTACCAGGGTTCGATGCAGATAAAGGGAGCCTTCGGCGACGGAGTCCATACGCCCCAGACAGGGGCTTTTTCCATGGTTACAGTCACGTAAGGAGTCCGGTCTGCTCTGCACAGTGAAATCCCCTTTGTCTGATAATCTTCAAGCACCAGCGTGTCACAATCGAACAAATGCTCTGTTACTGCAAGATATCCCTGTTCCAGTTCATAGGTTCCCTTTTCATCTATCACAAGACCATCTGCTACTCTCGTGCTCTCAAAGCTCTCTATTCCTTCAAATTTAAGGAAATGGCCATTCTTTTGTGATGGGTCTTTTTCCAGCGGACAGTTAAAGGCCGGATGTCCGCCTATGGAAAACGGCAGTTCCTCTTTTCCCGGATTGTCCACCTGCCATTTCACCTCCACGCCATCGTCAAAAAGACAATACCCCAATCTTAATATAAAAGCAAAAGGGTATTTTTCCCTGGTTTCTTCATTGTCCTTCAGCTCAAACCAGATCTCCTCCCCGGTCTGAGAGAGCATGGTAAACTCCATATCCCTTGCAAAGCCATGCTGATTCATGGGATAGCTCTTCCCTCCGGTTCGATATTCTTTGCCATTCACTGAGCCCACAAAGGGAAACAGAATCGGCGAAGTTCTTCCCCAGAAGACAGGATCGGCCTGCCACATGTATTCGGTTCCCGTGTCCAGCCTTTTCAGGGATTTCAGCTCCGCTCCCATGGAATTAATTCTGATTGCAACCGTGTCATTTTTTAATTCGTATACTGCCATGTCAAAAATCATATCCTTTCTACTGTCTGTCATGCCAGAATATCTTTCGTTTCTGCCATGCTCCGCGCCCTTTGGGCATTATCCGTTTCTTTACGCTTTTTTGGTATCGCTGTAGAGCCGGCAGCCGGTTTTTTTCTCAAAACGCCTGGCCCAAAATTCCGTGCAGTAAAAGATAATGCACTCCTGATAGCCATCGCTCATAAAATATAGCCTTTTGAGATTATTCGTATCTGCCAGCACTTCATTCATATAATCTAAAATTCCCACATCAAACCAGTCGTAATTCACCTGCGCGCGATACATGCATGGTCTTCCGTCACATAAAAAACGCACTGTCTGTGTTTCTCTTCCTGACGGGTACTCTATCCCTACGCCTTCCTCCTGGATCTGTGTGATTTCAAATTCATCTCCGCTGATGGACTGTATCCCCTGCAAAAACAAGGTATACATCCTGCCAATATCAAACACTTCTACATCAAAGCTGTATACCACATCCGATGTGGGGGTCCATTCATAAGTCTCGGTATCAAAATGCCCCACCCCTACTGCCGCAAGGAGCATGGTAATTACATCCAAGGAATCCCGTGCCTCCTTTGGCACACTGTTCCAGGAACGCTCAAACTCCACGATCATCCTCCCTGAAATAGTGGCAATTCCCAACTCATCCAAGATGGCTGCTGCTTCTCTCACACTTCTTCTGCCATTTTCCATTCTGTCCCCCTGTCTGCTGCAGGCAGCCTGCAAAATTTTCCACCTGTGCAGTTGCAATACAGACGGGCTGTTGGATTACAACCGCACAGTGGAAAATTTTTATGCAAATAAATTCAATTCGTATGCATCTATTGCTCTTTGCATCTGAAATGCATTTCTTTCCAACCCTGTGTCCTGATCTACCGGCATCTGTTCCGGCAATATTTTATCCTGTGATTCCTCTTCCGTTTTAAGCAGCCTTGAAGCGCTGAGCCTTCCCATCTGCATCTGCATGGCAAATATATCTGCAAAGCTAGTACTCTGCCCCTTTCGAAGAGGATTGGTATTCGTGTTTTCCTCTGTCAGTGAAGAAAAATCTGTCTTGCCTGCAAGCAAATCTTCCCCAATGGGAGAAACTTTAGAGAGGCTCCTGCTGCTCAGCATATTTGTATTAAAAATATATGGTCTGAAACTGATGGCTCCTATCTGCATATCTGTCTCTTTTCCTCCTCCGCTTTCAGTTCTTATTGACATAAAGATAGTTTGCAAAGCGTACTATTCGTTGTCTATTATAATGTACTGAGAATGCAAAAGCAACAATTTTCAATCTGTGGTTTATTCCTGACGCCAAAAAACGATTGAATATCTTAAAATATAGGAAACGAACAAAATGCTTGCATTTTGATTCGTTTCCTGAGCCGGATTTGCGCCGCAAAGCGGCATATTTCCTATGCAAATCCGTGCGCATCCCCCGGAGGGTTTATAGCAAACGGCAAAAAAACGACAAAAATATTTGCCGTTTTTTTGCCGTTTGCTATAAAACTCTTTACAAAATATAATGCAGTGTGCTATCCTGATTGCAGACATATTGGGGAATCTGCAGTTCTGATATCGCATCTGTGACAAATCATCTATTTCGCGAAGAATCCCTTATAGGGAAACAATTGTAATCACAAACAACGGATGCCAGGCTCCGCGAACTGTCCTTATGTAATAAAAAGGAATTTATATGAAAGAAATCAACATAACAACCAAAAACAATGACTACCAGAAATTTGAAGTCCTGAAAACCAACAGAAATAAGCGCTACCGGTACCGCCAGTTTCTTGTGGAGGGAGTACGGAGTCTGAATGAGGCCGTAAACAACGGCTGGCATATCTGTTCTTTGATCTATGATAAAAGTCATTTATCCGACTGGGCAAAGGACATGATCCGTAAAGTGAAGACAGAGACAAATTACAACCTTGCCCCCATGCTTTTAAAGGAGCTAAGCGGAAAAGAGGATACCTCGGAATTAATGGCTGTGATAGAAATGAGGAACGATTCTCTAAAAGATATACAATTATCCGCCAATCCCTTTATCGTCCTCTTTGACCGCCCCTCCAACAAAGGGAATCTGGGAACCATGATCCGTTCATGCGATGCAATGGGCGCGGATCTGCTGATCATCACCGGACATGCCGTGGATCTGTATGAGCCGGATGTGGTGGTGGCCGCTATGGGCTCCTTCTTTAATCTCCCGGTTGTAAGGGTGGAAGATAACCAGAAACTCTATCAATACATTGAAGGCCTAAAATCCCAATATCCCGGATTTACGGTTGCAGGAACCACCGCTCATAAAGAAAATCCAATCTACCATACAGATTTATCTGGCCCTGTGCTTCTCATGATGGGAAATGAAACCATGGGATTAAACAAGGCCTTTAAGGAGTACTGCGATATTCTATGTACCATACCAATGTCTGAGCATTCCTATGCATCCTCCTTTAATGTGAGCTGCGCAGGCGCCATACTGATGTATGAGATTACGCGGCAGAGAGAAGCGGCCGGGACATGATCTGACAGCATAAAATCTGAATGGAAAAACAATAATAGAGGTATTTTATGGGAAGGCTCTGGTCACTGTTCACGGGCACCTGGGAAAGAACAGTGCGGAATCATTTTCTACATTGCCTTCCTTCTTTTTCCCGTCTACAATAATTATCATCTTCGAAGATTCCCGTTACCAACCAATCAAAAATATACATCGCCTGCCTCCTTAAACAGCTCTCCTTTGGAGAGCCTTATCTGCAACAGAAGAAGGCAGGCCGCAGAAAGGCAGGGTATTTTTATGAGTTATGATTTTGTCACACAATGGGTGCTCGACACCGTCAGGGAAAGCTATGCGGATGACATCGCATTAGTGATTTCCCACACCACTTTACGGATGGATGAGAGCCGCAGGGCCATCAGCTACTTCGTTCCCATCACCAAAAAGGGGGAGGATTTTGCCCGGACGTTTATCCTGAAAGGCGTAGGCTACGACATATGGGGCATCCCCTGGGAAAGGCTGGAGAAATTTGCCTCTTTAGAAGAATATAATATTACCTGTCTGGCAGATGCCGACATCTTATACGCCCGGACAGAAAAAGACCGGGAGCGTTTTGAAACACTGCAAAAAGAACTGGCACACAATCTTGCTGACAAAAGCAAGATGCGCTCGCAAGCCCTGCAGGCCTATGGGCAGGCCAAAAGTATCTATCTGGAAATGCTCTTTTCCTCCGGCAGTGATGTAAAGATGGGCGCCGGATATGTTCTGGACTATCTTGGACGGGCAGTTGCCTTCTCCAACAACAGCTACTTTAAACATTCCCAGACCGACCAGCTTGGGGAACTGAAGGGCATGAAGGATGTACCCGAGGGCTTTGATACCCTTTATATGCAAATCCTTCTGGAAAAGGATGAAAATCTTCAAAAAAAAGGCTGCTATCAGTTGCTCCGCCTTATCCAGGCTTATCTTTCTGAAAAAGAACCTGAGGAAAAATGCAAAGAACCCAGCGAACACAATTTTCAGGATCTGGCTGACTGGTACTGCGAGCTCGTCTATACCTGGCTGAGGATCCGTCATTATGTGCAGACAAATGATGCTGTGAAGGTATACATGTGGGGCATCTATCTGCAAAATGAGCTAAACAGCGTATGTGAAGATTTTGGGATCAAAAAGGTGGAATTGATGAAATACTACGACTCGGATAACCTCTCTCTGATCGCCCAGAAGGCAGAAGAAGCGCAGCAGCTTATCCGCAGCGCCATCACAGCGGGCGGCGGCATCATCCATGAATATCAAAGCGAAGAGGCATTTCTGAATGAAGTATAAAAATGCGCAGGATATCCTGCCGGACCATCTGCTAAAGGAGCTGCAGCAATATATCTCCGGGGAAACGCTCTACATTCCAAATATCCAGGAAAAGAAACCCTGGGGAGAATCCTCCGGCGCCAGAGCTTATTATAAAAAGAGAAATGAGGAGATACGAGCCAGATATCAGGCCGGAAGCTCTACGGAAAAACTGGCCAGGGAATATAATCTCTCTGCGGATTCCATACGGAAGATCATTTATTAATCTTCCTGTCAGCAAAGAGACCATATCTGCTGACATTTGCGCAGGTATGGTCTCTTTGTCTATATTTTGCTGTTAAAATACTCCTGTGATACCTGCAGCTGTTTTTTAAGTATTTCCTGCCACATTCTGGAATGAATCTCACCTGAGCCCTTCGAAACTTTGGTCATTCGTATCTTTCCGTCTTCATCTGTTTTTCGATAAAAATAGTGATCTGTATCTTTATATATAGTGAACGACAAAAATTTTTGTTTTTGGCGTTCACTGCGCCGATTTTTGCTGCGTGTAAACGCAGATTCTACCTTACAAAAATCGTGCGCATCCCCCGGAGGGGTTATAGTGAACGACAAATTATTTTGTCGTTCACTATAGCTCCTGTCTGCGCACTTTGGCATTCACGCAGATCAGGGAGTTTTCTGAACAACATTATAAGGCATAGGCAGTCAAAACACAATTCAGAACTGGCGTTTCTCTTCCCGTTTCAGCCTTGCAAAACACACCATGAAAAAGAAGATTCCATAAACAGTAGTGATCGGCGTAGCCAGACCTACCAGCATCAGAGAGCTCTGCGGAAGCCTGGACATGAAAATGGAAACCGGAATACGGATGCAAAAGGCAGAAGAGAGCCCCTGAATCATTACCGGAATACTCCTTCCCATTCCATTAAAATAGCCGATACTGCTGAAAAGCACGCATGTCAGTATACAATCCGCCGCAATTCCTCTTAAATAATCCGCACTTTGGGCAATTACCTCGCTGTCGCTGGTAAAAACAGAGGACAACACACCTCCTCCGAAAAAGCCGGCCAGAAAAAGTACGATCCCCACGCTGCACCCGGTGGCCATGGCCGTCAGAAGTCCTTTCCGTGCCCTCTCTTTCTCTCCCGCACCGATGTTCTGCGCCACAAAAGCAGACACACTTTGCATCACGGATGAAGGTACCAGCATGATAAAGCCCACAATTTTCTGGGCAACCCCATAGCCTGCCGAAGGCATCAACCCCATGTGGTTTACAATAGTGTTCACCACCAGAAAAGAGATCTGCACCATAGTCTCCTGAACGGCGATGGGTACGCCCACATTTAGGATTCGTTTCAGCTCTTCCCCATAAATCCTGCACTGTGCGAAGGAAAAGGAAATAGGAAGCTTTTGCCTGCGGATAATCGCCGCCGAAAGTACGACGGAGACAAGCTGGGCCAGAACCGTTGCCAGGGCGGCCCCTGCCACATCCAGTCTGCACACCCCTACCAGCAGCAGATCGCCAACAATATTTACCACACAGGCAATACCCACAAACAGGAAAGGAAGATTAGCATTTCCCACTCCCCTTAAAACGCTGCTGATTACATTGTAGGCAATGATCACCAGGATTCCGGCCGAACAGATACGCAGATAAAGGACGGTCTTATCCACCGATTCTGCAGGCACCTGAAGAAGCCCCACGATCTTTCCGGCAAGCAGTTCAAGCACGACAGTCATAACCAATCCAATCCCTGCAAAAAGCAGGATGGTAGTTCCCACCGTATTTCCGGCCTCTTTTGGTCTCTGCTCTCCTATATGCTGGCCAATCACCACCGTAGCCCCCATGGCAAGGCTGGTGATAATAAAAGTTACCATCTGCATAAAGCCGCTTCCGGTTCCTACCGCGGAAATACTGGCGGCATCCCCGAACCAACCCACTACCATCAAATCCACCGCGCCGTAGGCTGCCTGCAATATCAATGCCCCAAGCACCGGCACCGCAAACCGGATCAACGACCCAAATATGGGGCCTTCCACAAATGAGTTTTCTTTTGAATCGCTTACTTTTTCTTTCACTTTCATTTCTCCTCCATTCCACCGCATCATCTGCCCGGCATTGCAGCTTCCAACTGCTCGATCAGCCGGATAGTCTCCTGTACCTGCTCATTGGAAACAGAACTTAAATTTTCCGCCCATTCCCTGTGAAAATCATTCACATATCGTTTTACACACTCTTCGCCCTTCTTCGTCAGCTTCAGCAGAGCCACCCTCTTATCCTCTCTGTCCGCATATTTCTCCAGCATTTCCATAGTCTCCAGCTCCTGAATCAATCGGGTGATGCTTGGCATGGTTATGTTTAGTCCGTCTCTCACATCGCTGACCCGGCACTCCCCCTGCTCCTCCCATACCATGCTGATTCTGTCAAGTACATGGATATGTCGGGGTTTCATTCCTTTGGGGAGCTTTGGCATTGTCTCGATCACGTGCTTTGCTGTAAAGCAGGCGTCCAGTAATTGCTTTAAATTCGCTGCATCCATAGACTTCCTCCCGGTTCAATTTATTTACTAATAATAATTACTATTAATAATTATATTCTATTTTTTTCAGAACGTCAAGTATCATTCCGGCAGCCACCTTCTTTTTTACAGTTTTTCCATCATTTATTCTGATTTTAAATAAAACAAAAATAATAAGTTATAAATTTTAATATTATTAATATTGACTTTAATATAATTATACTCTATACTGGAAGCAGAAAAAGAAAGGCGGGGGCTCCATGAAAAACATCCCTCAATGGATTACAGAATTATCAGAGGAAGATTTAAATTTTATCAAACGCTTTGTACTTTCCTCCGGTTCGCTCAAAGAAATGGCAAAAATCTACGGTGTGACCTATCCCACCGTGCGTTCCCGGCTGGACAGGGTCATTAAGCAGATCCTGTCCTCCGATGAAAAGAAAGAGGATGCCTATATCAGCCTGATTAAAAAAATGGTGCTGGATGAGAAACTGGAATTTGATGCCGCTACGGTTTTGATTCAGGAATATCGAAAGGAGAAAGAGAAGAATGATTAACAGTTATGAGACATTATTGATTCCCGTATTCATTATTGCTCTGGCAATTACGGGCAGATTGCTGCTGACACGGCTTTCGCACCCCTCCCGTCCATCCACCCGCTTCCGGATAATGGCGGAGCTGTTTCTGCTGTATACACTGGCTCTGGTTCTCATGCTGCGGCAGGTCTATTTCTATGTGCTGCAAATGAATGGCGCCATCCAGGATTATCATCGGGCGGCAATCATTTCGGTATGCTCGATCAATGCCGCGGTGCTGTTCCTCGCCATCACCTATTGGGCCGTCCGTGGAAAGCACCGACTTTCCGACAATGATAAAATGAAGCTGATGGACATGTGAAATAAAGTCTTCATCTTTACTATAAATAATTTTTTGAAAAATTCCAAAAATAAAGTTGACAAATCTATAAACATATTGTATATTAGTATTTGTCCGTTGGACATGGCACAAAATGCCAAAAAGAAAATGCGCGAGTGGCTCAGTTGGTGGAGCGCGACCTTGCCAAGGTCGAGGCCGCGGGTTCGAGTCCCGTCTCGCGCTCTGGTTAAGATTGCGGAAATGCTGATAAATACAGCGTTTCCGTATTTTTAGTTCCATAAGATTTTTGAATCATTTTGAATCACTTTGAATCACACTATTTTTTTACCTTCCAAAGCATCTGAAATCATTGAATAGGTTGCCTCTTCCGTCAGTGGATTATATATGTAGGATAGAGTAGTCGCCAGATCTGAGTGCCCCAACTGCTCCCGGATCGCATCTACAGGAACGCCATTGGCATTCAGTATCGAAGCGTAAGTTTTCCGGATCTTATGGCTGCTCTTTGTCCCTACTCCCTGACGTTCAGCATATTTTTCCAGGATGTAAGCTATCTGCCTGGCTGTCAATCGTTCCCCGTTCCGTTCAAACAGGTAGACCCCGTTCATATCCAGTTTTTCCAACAATTTTTTTGCTGGAGGCACTAAGGCAACATATCTGTCACGGTTAGTTTTTGTATGATCGACAACATAGGTTTGGTTGGTTTCCTGATCCCGAACTTCCTCTCTGACTACATGGAGCTGCTTGCCTACAATGTCCTCCGGTTTTAAGGCTACCAATTCGCCTACACGCAGGCCCAGAAAGAAATTCAGACGGACAGCGATATATGCGCAGTCATTTTTTTCCTCATACATTGCATCAAGATATTTATTGAGTTCCTCTAACTCATCCGTATTGTACGTCTGGGTACTTCCCGATTTTTTCACCACCTGCTTATAGCGCACAGTGATCTTCATGTCGGATAGTGGATTTTCGGTAATATATTTTTTCCGCTTTGCATAATCAAACATACCTATCAGAATGGTTTTGGCATTTACCCATGCTTTTCGGGTCAGATTAAATTCTTTCACAATACGGTTACATTCCATATCCAAAGTGAATGTATCGATGTCCGAAATTTTCATACCGTGCAGCTTTGAGGTTTCAAAATACTTTGCGTAATGCTGCTTGTGCCTTTTTATGGTATTGACACTATTGGTCATTGCCCTTTTGTATTCCAGCCATTCGTCAAACAGTCGATTGAATGTGAGGTTGTCAAGGTGCGCATTTTCATCATACAGCTTCACGAGCTTCCCCAGCAGTTCTTCCTCTGTTTTGCCACGGATGAGCTGTCTTGCTTCGCCTTCACGTTTAAAATATGTCGTCCAATATTTATTGTGAGTATTGGCGGGGGTAATCGAATATGCATGAAGCTTCTTTACTTTTTCTCTCTTGCTTGCCATGATCATATCGAGCACGTTGCACGCATCTAGCGTATCACATTTTAATAGTGCCTGCAACTGCTGCAGATCAATGTTTTCCTGCATAGGATTACCCCCTTTCCTCATAAATTAATAATAATTTCATAAAATCTTAAATCGGTGAAAACCTATATTAGTTTAAAAATGATCAAGCGGAATCACATAAAATCGCATACCGTTTAAGCCGCTAAGCTGCTTTGTACGATTCTTTTCACCTTTTTCCAGCACTCCCTGAGCATCCAAAGCATTTACTAGATCCTCAATAGCAGAGCCTGGAAAATATCTCAATAGCTTATCTCTCCTAAAATAGAGCCTATTCTTATGCAATAGACCATCATGTACTTCCACATCAAATTGATCTATGCAACTCGCGACAGATAATTGTCCACTTTTATACAACTCTCGCATACTCCCCCAATAGTCCTGGACTTTCAAAGAGCCAGATCCGCTCTGCTGTACCTGTCTGTCCTGCTGTCGTACTAATTCTGTAATTAAATTCCTGAAAGAGCCGTGAAGCCGAATTGCATCTACATGGGACAAAAAATTTTTTTCGACACAATACTGCATTAGTATTGCAAACGCGCTAATCATGAAAAAATGGGTTTCTTGCAGCCTGGCATGGACACCAAGATCAATTTTTCGGTAATTGCACAACCACTCTTTCAGCAGTTCAACTATCTCCTTATAGTTGGCGATGAACCACCTTATGAAAAAGTAATAAAATGTTGAAACCAGAAGCGGATGATCCTGGAAGTATTTTAGTCTTTCCCCATCTGGTGGCAGCATCTCAATAGGTAAAAGGCGTGCAGCATCCGACCCGCTCCCAATAACGTATTCTCCAGTGAATATAACCCCACACTTGGGCGAATCAAATGTCACCTTTTTCCCTCTTAACCGTGCAGGTACAGTTCCATCACCAATAATACGCGTTATCTCGACAAGGGTTTCCTCCTGTTGTTTGCGTATCCGGTTAGATTCCGCAGGATATAAATCATCAAAAATGATAGCATCTTCAGCAATATCAGACATCATTTCCACTGCTGCTGGAATGCTCGCATTCAATCTTGGCGGACTGGCAATCCCTTTTCCCCTGTCATATACCTGAGTAAGGAAACTTGAAAACGTCGTCTTTTTTGTTCCTGTTTTTCCGTATAAATAAATGCAAAAATTTGGTCTTTTCCCTGCTTCCACATATGCTGCGCGCATCAGACAAAGGATTTGGTATATGAGAATAACCCTCCCAGGAGCACTGCTTAAGCTGATAAGATCAAACATCCCGGATACTGCTTCTCCCTCCGAAAGGCCTGTGTCAATATCCAAATTCTTCTTCCCCCGCTGTTGCATTATTATTTCATGGGGCGCCGCACTGACAGGAGATCGGATAACCTCAAACCCAGTGTAAAATACTGGTTCTCCCTCAATTATAAATATCCCTGGGCCATTAGCCTGGTAAATCTTCTTTCTAGGCGCGCTATCCAATTGCGAACGAACAATTTTCTCCAAATAGCGCGAGATTTTGGTTTTGCTGACCTCGGGGTTAAACCAGCACCGCTTATCCATGCCCAACCACTGAGCACGGTCTAGCTCTGTTATTTGCATTGTCTGTGTGCTTGACTTTCCATCCTCGAACCCTAGCTGGATCTGGACATATGATGAAATAAGATTTTCTTCGATATCCTGAACATCCTCCAAGCTCTCAACATGTGGATAAAAGTTACAGAGTTGCGTACCGTGTTGGTCAATAGTTCCCGAATGCATACCGCGCCTCCTTATGTCTGGTATCTTGGAGACTCCTAAACGAATTAATTAACATCGTTGCCGCTTTGATTAGTGGCACCACAACCTCCACGACAGGCTTCAGAAGTTCACAGATTTCCCGCGTTTTTGCTTTAAATTTTTCCCACGCGGACATCTTGGGCATCTCTTCCGGTTTCTCCTTTGAAAAAGTCTTCCCCCCATATTGCGAAGTGTTACTATCGCTAGATAAAATGTTGATTGCTTCAGGCCTTATAATTGCCTCCATAATATTCTCTCCTTTCAGTCATACCTACAGATTCTTCCCAGACCTAAAATCTTGTTGCACCCTCCTTTCCAATGCTGTATAGTTTAGATCTGGAAGAAAAAATTTCAATTTTCAAAACTATATATGCAGTTTACTCTTTTTTCTCCATTTTTCCATTGGTTTGTTGGACAGCAACAAAAAACAACAAAAAGCAACAAAAAGAGTCCATTTAGATCAAGATTAGGAGATAATTATGAAATTTTCATGGGGACATATTTTCTCTTTGGCGGAAAAACTTCTTGATATAAACCAATCTAAAATAGCTGAATATTTAGGTGTACATCGCTCTACTATTTCAAAACTTGAAAACGGAAAACAGCCTCGATTTAAAATGGGGAAAAAAGACCTATACGAAAAATTATTTGATCCAGACAATGATATTGTCTATAATCATGTACGCACTCGCAAGACAGATGATTTATTGACAGAATTAAAAGAAATAATCCATGAAGCTAAGTGGGATGACCTAACAGAAATCGTAAAAGCTGATTCTTATAAGGACTTTGTAATGGGATTAATAGATTTAGCAGTGAAAAATCAACCTAAACGTCCCACTAGACAAAAAGATGATAGTTATCCCGCTATTCAAAATGAATACTTAAATCAGCCATCAGTTTCCGCCAAAGATATGAATGATTCTTATGAATCTAAAATCAATATCCCCTCTAAATATAATACATCAAAATATAAAGTATGCTTTTATTGCAAAAATTGGAGAAGCAACAATAGATTTATCAATACCTGTGCTTCTGGTGTTTATGGTACCTGCATGAAGTATGACATTGAGACACTTTCTACATCCCATAAACTCTGCAAGGACTTCCTGCTAAATGAAAGCCAACTCACATCAGATATCCTTTGTAAAGGCTTTCAAATTGGAAATTAATATTGCGAATTTTTTTCAATGTTGCCCTCTCACATTATCAGTAGCTGCGCCTAAGCGGATTTTCATCACAGAACACGGGCATGCCCCTCATACCAAAAAAGCTGGTATATACCATATGTACCAGCATATACCAGCGGCTTTTTATAGCAAAACAATATAAAAATTATGCGGATTGCTCATCTACTTCATCAAAAAATAGATATTTATCAAATACTTAACATCATGCCGTTTGCTTATAGTAACAGGTGACAGGCTTATCTTTGCAAACGCATCCATTACCTTCTCTATATTCCTGCACTTCATTGCTTTCTGTACAAGGTACAGTGATTTTTTCTCTGGTATCAATTCCTCCAGCCGCAACATCCACCTCCTTAATCTATCATCCTTAATCTCCCACCGAATAATTTCTTCTGCCTTACCTTTTTATAAAAATCCCCAAATGGTATTATCTTGACAAACGTTTCTAAAAATACATCCTGATACTTTTCACAAAGATTTATTATCTGCCTGAATATATCTTCTTCATCAACATAGGCTCGTACTGCTTTTGTTTTTACCAGCCACACCTCTGACCGAAGAATCCCATCCATTTCCTTAATCAGTTCCTTAAACCGCTTTCGTTCTATAACACCTTCCTCGGACTACTTTCTTAATCCTTTCAGATACTAAAAAAAGTTTGACGCAGAGGTTAAAACCCCTGCGCCGCTATTTTCTCTATCGGTTCCATTTTACATAATATATATTAATTACATATATAACTTTAATACATATACATATATTTGAAATATTATATTAGTCCCATTTTATACGTACTATAGATTAAATATTTATATTATTT
>ERZ808044.471-NODE-471-length-42767-cov-12.576037_pt1 | contig 42767 bp, 36 predicted proteins | sample MGYA00380195_ERZ808044 | MGnify/ENA primary metagenome ERZ808044 (study PRJEB31490, sample SAMN06133423) | mouse gut metagenome | isolation source: Z7_2 | host: mice | place: China: Chengdu | collected 2015-05 ...
ATCACGTTCTGAAATTTTCTCTTATAAGAAATTTTCAGGGATGTTGTCTATTGTTTAGTTATCAAGGTTCTTTGTTTTGCTTGCCTTACCGGCTCAGCTCGTCTATAATATCATCTATCCAATCATAAGTCAATACCTTTTTTTATTTTTTTTTACTTTTTTTTACATCAAATATTCTGGATACTATATTTAGCATATTATCAACGCAAACCACAAAATACGATACTGAACTCACAATGATTGATCTATAGATTTCTTTTCATGAAAAAGCTGCCTGATCATTCAGACAGCCTTTTATGAAACGGAGAAAGAGGGATTTGAACCCTCGCGCCGGTCACCCGACCTACACCCTTAGCAGGGGCGCCTCTTCAGCCTCTTGAGTATTTCTCCAAGCGATAATTATTATACTAAACCTTATCACTGTTGTCAATTACTTTTTTTATTTTAACAATTCTCTCTTATCGTTTTCTGTATCTTTTCTCTGACCAGAGCAGCAATTTCTTTTGTCTTCATATCTTTATAATCTTCATAATACAATGGTTCTAAGAAATGAACCTGAACCTTTACCGGGCTGATTGTATTCGTATCAAAAGGTTTAAATGCATCAATCAGTGCAACCGGGACAATCGGGCATTTTGCTTTGGTTGCCGCCTTAAAGCTTCCTCCTTTGAACTCCTGAACTTCATTTCCATTCTTAGAACGGGTTCCTTCGGCAAATATGATATAGTTTCTCCCATTCATAACTTCCCTGGATACATCCGTTATTACCTTCATGGCCTGTCTTACATCTTCCCTGTCTAATGTATAGGCCTTCATGCAGGCGAATACCTGCTTTAGAAACTGTATATGCGCCACTTCTTTCTTTGCCACAACAGAAAAAGGCCTGGGACATGCCTCCAGGATTGCAAGCACATCGTATAATCCTTGATGGTTTGGGAAAAACATAAAACCATTCTCAGGAGGAATATTCTCACTTCCATGGACGTCTATTGTTACATTTCCTCCTTTATTGGCCCGGTGAACAATAAATTCCAGCATCTTAAAATGTTCTTCTTCCGTATATTTATCCACATGCGATGCATGATAACATAATCTTACCCACATAAACGGCACAAGAATGATATTGCGAAGTACCATATACAGTATTCTTTTCATGAGTATTGCTCCTTGCTCTTCTTGTATGTCATAGATTTATTAAAACACTTTTCCAAATGAATATCAATAACATGATTATACTTTTTAAAAGAATTACCGGCGCAAGCATGAGAAGCACTTATCTACTAGAAGCGATTCCTCTGTCATTCTTATGCTTTTCAATATACTGATCCGCAGCTAACTTTGCACGGATTCGGGAATAGTTGGCTTTTCTGAAATATATATCCTCATTTTCTTCTGAGATATTAACAAAATAATTGTACATACTCTGTCCCAGATACTTATTATCTACAAGATCCCATTCTTCGTCATTCAAATCAATCTTCGCTATCTCCGGTGCCGCATCAATCGAATTTACCTCATACATCAAATAATAAAGATCTATGTCCGGCGTATATTTCCAATGTTCAATATCATATTTTGCTACAATCATATCCGGTCTTGAGAATGAGAATAACAGATACATTATACTGACTGCCGTCATAATATAATGAAACAGTGGAAATCTCCTTTTATATATGCTTATAACCACTCCGATCATAATCATTGCCAGCAGTATCAAAAACCATAACACCAAAATTCTTAAAAATGTAAGATAATATTCTCCGACATACATCATCATCCTGTATGCGGATGACACGATCATGACAAATGTACATCCTGATACAATCGTCAGGATCACCTTTAGAACTATATTTTCCCGGAACAGATACATACACAAAATTACCATGATGAAATTAATCACACTGACAAACAAAAGTTCCCAGAAACCTCCCCTTGCATACTCTGCATAAGTCACATATTCCGGAAGGCCCGCTCTCATGCCTATGAACAGATACAAAATCTGTATTGCACAATACACCAAATATATGATACTGATAATACTTGTAAATGTAATCCCTATTACCGGGTCGAAGTACCTTATCCGGCGCCCCTGACCATCTAAAACATTCCCTCCATAGGGTGTTTCCATGATATCGGAACCGGCGTACCGCACAGAATCGTCAGTCAGATTATATCTGCACAGAGCTGTAAAAAAAGCATAAGGAAGAGTGAATCCTATAACAAATGTGATACTAATTCCAAACAGCGTCGCAAAATTAATATAATCTAATATCTTCCCGAATAATTTTGAGAACATGATATCCGAACTTAACAAAAGAGGAAGGGTTACACACAATATCCCAAGAGCGACAATACAACCGATCACTACGGCAATTAATGTATTATTCTTCTTGATGTTCTTATTCTTACTGAAAAACCATCCCCCATGCCAATACGGATAAGGAATAGACTGAACCAGTGTTCCGATCAAAATACAGATTCTCTTCAAATATACCGGAAAATTCCATGCATGGTCATTATAAAACTGATGGATCATAAATACAATGAATAATAAAAGAATGCCGGCTATATTAAAAAAGTGAATGAAAAAAGATGTAGTCAATGCCGAAGATAATCCCAGCAATCCCATTCCTGCCAGATAAGGAATAGAATGCTTCATAAGCCTGTAATTAATCTTCTTCATAAATAATAAAGCAAATGCGATTGTCACACCGACACATATAGGAAATGTTATTCCTGAAATATTCTTATATAAACAAAATGTAAATATCAGACCATATATAAGGCTTAAACCGCCGAAATATCTATAATTTTCACGAATTCTTACAATTAAAATATTTTCTTTCATATTCTAAAATCCTCCATCTTCTGATGATGCGTCAATTATATCACAGTATATATTGTTTTTCGATAAAATATTTTTATAAATTCTCTTTTAAAATGATCTACATTCAATTACAATATTTTAAGGAACAATTCCTTACTACAATATACAGGAGGTTTTTACAATGACTACTAATATCAATATGGAACAGCTTCAGAAAGATGCCGTAGACATCTTCCATCAGGGATTCGCCTGTTCTGAATCTGTGATCTACGCAATTCGCAAGAATTTTGAACTGGATATGTCCGATGACGCAATCGCCATGAGTTCCGGATTCCCCTGGGGACTTGGGGGAGGCGGATGTATCTGCGGAGCCTTAGCCGGAGGAACTATGTGTCTCGGATATTTCTTTGGACGCACTACGCCGGGAGATCCTAAGATTACACGCTGCTTTGAACTTTCCAATGAACTCCACGATTATTTTAAGGATACATGCGGCGGTACCTGCTGCCGTATGCTGACAAGGGGGATGGAGAAGAATTCTGATGAAAGAAAAGCGCAGTGCACCAAGTTCGTGAGCAATACAGTCAAAAAAGTTGCAGAGATCATTCTCCGAGAACTTCCAAAAGAATAGTATTGATACTAATTAAAGCTGACAATATAAAAGGTGATTGTCAGCTTTACATTAGATAATAGGACACTATACTGCACGTTATGTACAGTCAGGCTCCGAACCGCACTTCGCAGTCTTTCCGGAAAAATGATATTCCATAACAGTCAATCTTTTTATACCCTTCCATGCGTAATTCTTCCATATATTTCTTATCATATATCTGGCGCAATGCTTTTTCCGCATCAGATTCCAGATCATCGATACATGTGGAAACTTTTATCTCCACGATAAATGACCTGCCACGCAGGGACGGGCTTTTTATCATAATATCAGAACGCCCGTTGTCGGATTCCCGGTTCGACTTTACGAAATAATTCTCACTTTGGCTCAAAATGCCGGTGATAAAACCTTGATAGAAATTTTCTACACTATCAAAAAAGCTAATCGTACGAATAAGCTGTCCATTTAAAATATCCCTTATCCTCTCCGCTTTCCCCTCTTCCATCGCGCGATACAGATCATGGTAATCTTCTTTCTTTATCATTTCATTCATCCAGTTGAGAATGGTATTTTCATAAATCGTCATTACTTCCGTATTGGGGATACGAGCTTTCAAGAAAATATATTTATCCTTAAAATATTCACTTTCCTTTGTCAAATAACCGGTAAAATATAAAAAATTCCATAAATTTTCACCGCTGTCATACATATCTCCATAGGTAACTTCCTCATGCACCTGAATATCCAGCGTCTTTCCACTCAAAAGTACCTCGATCTGCCCCTTCGTTTCCCTGTCTGCCCTTACGATCAGCTCCTTTATAATATCATTCGAACTGGTATTGATCCAGTAAGGACGCGGAAAAGCATCGATATCCGAACACAAATCATACAGAAACTTTATGACGCTCCAAGGATTATAAACCTCAACATCACCAAATGTATAGCCATCATACCATTCTTTCATTGTTGAGAAACGTTCTTCTACCTGATAATACGTCATCATCTGTAATACTTCCGTCTCCGTGAATCCGAAATGTTCACTATATTTTTTTTCAATTACAGAAATGATATTCAGATGGTTCAATCCCGTAAATATGCTTTCCTTTGAAATCCGCAGACACCCGGTAATCACAGCAAAACGCAGAAAATCATTTGTTTTTAAAGCAGATTCAAACAAAGAACGGATAAAATCTACCATCTGGTCATAAAAACCCCTAAAATAAGCATTTTCCAGCGGAACATCATATTCATCAAGCAAAATGACCGTATTCTTCCCTGTTGCCTCATAAAGACATTTACACAAAAATTTTAGTGAACCGGAATAATCGTTATATTCTGCAGTTCTATTTGCTATTCTATGGAATAAATTCTTAACATCATCGTCTATCTTATCGCTTTCCATCACATATGAATGTCTCTTAAATTCATCGGAAATCTCACTTTTTATCTTGTCATATGCCGATTCAAAGGTAGGCTGCTTTGATGATTTTAAGGTTAGGTTGATCACTGGATACATTCCCATCTGACCGATATATTCTTCTCCGGCATCCATAATCTTCAGGTTCCTGAAAAATTCTTTATTCCTCTCATTCTTTTCAGAGTACCCGGTATCCTCAAAAAAATATCGGAGCATGCTCAGATTCAATGTTTTCCCAAAACGTCTGGGACGGGTAAATAAGTTCACTTTTCCTTTCAAATCTAACAGTTCTTTTATTAACATTGTTTTATCAACATAGTAATATCCGCTTTTTAACATATCTTCAAAGTTTTCTATTCCTATCGGTAACGCTTTCTTCATCATTCCACCTCCCAAAAAAGCCGCCAACCTGGCGACTTTTCTGCTTTTTTCCATATTGATTTTCTATTCTTCCGGATCTTCTTCATCGCCCTTTCTCACCTTGGCGATGCTCGCAACGATATCCCCTTCTTTCAGATCTATCAGCTTGACGCCCGAAGTAACACGGCCAAGCAGAGAGATTCCGGAACATTTCATACGGATAACAATGCCTTCTTTATTAATAATCATGATCTCGTCATCGTCATTCACTGCTTTGACACCAACCACATTACCGGTCTTTTCCGTGATCTTATAGCACTTAATTCCTTTACCGCCCCTGTTCTGACTGGTAAATTCATCAATAGAAGTACGTTTTCCCATGCCTTTTTCTGATACGACCAGAAGATCTGCTCCTTGCGAATTTAACTGCATGCCGATCACTTCATCCCGGTCGGACAGATTCATCCCACGGACGCCCATAGAAGTTCTTCCGGTTGCCCGTACATCCTTCTCATCAAAACGTATACACTGGCCATACCTTGTTACAAGGAATACATCCTGATCGTTGTTGGTATATTTTACCTCTATTAATTCGTCTTCTTCTCTTAATGTAATCGCTGCAAGGCCTGTTTTTCTCACAAATGCATATTCCTTGATCGGAGTCTTCTTAACCAGTCCCCTCTTCGTTGCCATTAACAGATACTCTCCGTCTCTGTAGTCATCGATCGGTATCACTGCACTGATCTTCTCTCCCGGCATCAGCTGAAGCAGATTCACAATAGCTGTCCCTCTGGATGTACGGCTTGCTTCCGGGATCTCATATCCCTTCATCCTGTACACTCGTCCCATGTTGGTAAAAAACATGATATAGTGATGGGTATGTGTCATGAATAATTCTTCTACGTAGTCTTCTTCCAGGGTCTGCATGCCCTTAATTCCCTTTCCGCCCCTGTTCTGCGACTTGAAAGTATCATTGGACATCCGTTTGATATAGCCTAACTTCGTCATCGTAATCACTACATCTTCTTTTGGAATCAGGTCCTCCATAGAGATGTCAAACTCGTCGAATCCGATAGAAGTCCTTCTCTCATCACCGTATTTGTCCCTGATCACAAGTATCTCTTCCCTGATCACTCCAAGCAGAAGCTTTCTGTCAGCAAGAATTGCTTTCAACCTCCCGATCTGCTCCATCAGCTCATTATATTCTTTTTCAAGCTTTTCTCTTTCCAGTCCCGTAAGAGCACGCAGACGCATGTCCACGATAGCCTGAGCCTGGGCGTCCGATAAGCCAAACCGCTCCATTAACTCCGTCTTCGCAGCCTGTACCGTCTGTGAACCCCGGATAATACGAATCACTTCGTCAATGTTATCAAGAGCGATCAGTAATCCTTCTAAGATATGCGCCCTCTCTTCCGCCTTATTCAGTTCATACTGCGTGCGGCGCGTGACGACTTCTTCCTGATGCCGAAGATAATGATTCAACATATCCAGAAGATTCATCACCTTTGGTTCATTGTTGACAAGCGCGAGCATAATTACACCGAACGTATCCTGAAGCTGTGTATGCTTATAGAGCTGGTTGAGCACTACATTCGCATTCACGTCTCTTCTCAGTTCGATTACGACGCGCATCCCCTCACGGCTGGACTGATCACTTAAGTCCGTGATTCCGTCAATCTTCTTGTCCCTCACCAACTCGGCTATCTTCTCAATCAGCCTTGCTTTATTTACCATAAAAGGAAGCTCGGTAACTATGATCCGGCTCTTTCCGTTAGGCATAGTCTCAATATCAGTAACCGCACGCACGCGGATCTTGCCGCGGCCGGTCCTGTAAGCTTCCTCAATTCCCCTTGTCCCAAGTATCATACCGCCCGTAGGGAAATCCGGTCCTTTGATGATCTGAAGAATCTCTTCAATCGCAGTCTCTTCTCTTTCTTCGATCTGATTATCTATGATCTTAACAACCGCATTGATCACTTCTTTTAAGTTATGAGGCGGGATATTGGTAGCCATCCCTACTGCAATTCCTGATGTACCATTGACCAGAAGATTGGGGAATCTCGCCGGAAGTACCGTAGGCTCCTTCTCCGTCTCGTCAAAGTTTGGAACAAAATCAACGGTGTTCTTATTGATATCCGCCGTCAATTCCATGGAAATCTTACTTAAGCGCGCCTCCGTATAACGCATGGCGGCAGCGCCGTCTCCATCCACAGAACCAAAGTTCCCATGCCCGTCTACCAGCGGATACCTGGTAGACCATTCCTGGGCCATATTGACCAACGCCCCATAGATCGAGCTGTCTCCGTGAGGATGATATTTACCCATGGTGTCGCCGACGATACGGGCACATTTTCTGTGCGGCTTGTCCGGACCGTTATTGAGCTCTATCATAGAGTAAAGAATCCGCCGCTGTACAGGCTTTAGTCCGTCTCTTACATCCGGCAGCGCCCGGGAGGCGATTACGCTCATGGCATAATCAATATAGGAGGTCTCCATCGTTTTTTTCAAATCAACTTCATGGACTTTATCAAATATGTTGTCTTCCATTAATATTCACTCCCTTGTCTCTATACGTCCAGATTCTTCACATATTTCGCATTTTCTTCTATGAATTCGCGTCTTGGCTCTACTTTATCCCCCATTAAAGTGGTAAATGTCAGATCAAGCTCAGATGTTGTCTCTTCATCCATCGTCACACGAAGCAGTATCCTGTGCTCCGGATCCATAGTCGTCTCCCAGAGCTGGTCTGCGTCCATCTCTCCAAGCCCCTTGTAGCGCTGGATTTTATTACTGCCGTCACGCCCCACTTCTTTCAGAATATTATCTAATTCCTCATCACTGTAGGCATACCATACCTTCTTATTCTTCTCCAGTTTATAGAGCGGAGGCTGTGCAAGGTATACATATCCCTCTTTGATAAGATCCGGCATAAAACGATACAGAAATGTCAAAAGCAAAGTACTGATATGGGCGCCGTCCACATCTGCATCCGTCATAATTATGATCTTATGGTAACGAAGCTTCGACATATCAAAATCATCGTGAATTCCTGTACCGAACGCAGTAATCATCGCCTTGATCTCTGCATTCCCATATATCTTGTCAAGTCTCGCTTTCTCCACATTCAGTATCTTGCCGCGAAGCGGCAGTATCGCCTGGGTTGAACGGTCTCTCGCAGTCTTTGCGGAACCGCCGGCAGAATCCCCCTCTACGATATATATCTCACAGTTCTTAGGATCCTTATCCGAACAATCTGCTAATTTTCCTGGAAGTGACATCCCGTCAAGCGCTGATTTTCTTCTGGTAAGATCTCTCGCCTTTCTCGCCGCTTCTCTTGCGCGCTGAGCCATGACCGACTTCTCAATCGTCATCTTAGCAACAGACGGGTTCTGCTCCAGATATATCTCAAGCTGCCTGCTTACCACACTGTCTACGGCTCCCCTCGCCTCACTGTTGCCAAGCTTCTGCTTGGTCTGGCCTTCAAACTGCGGATCCTCAATCTTCACACTGATAATCGCGGTGAGCCCTTCCCTGATATCCTCTCCCGACAGGTTCGGTTCACTGTCCTTCAACAGCTTATTCTTTCTTGCATAGTCGTTAAATGTCTTCGTCAGCGCATTCCTGAATCCTACCACATGAGTCCCGCCCTCCGGGGTGGTGATATTATTCACGAATCCGTAAGTATTGTCGCTGTAAGAATCATTGTGCTGCATCGCCACTTCCACGGCGACATTATTCACAATTCCCTCACAGTAAATAATATCCTCATACAGAGCCGTCTTGCTCCGGTTCAGATAGGTAACAAACTCCTTGATTCCGCCCTCATAATGAAAAGTCTTCTCAATAATTCCCTCTTCCGGTCTCTCATCCCTGAGGACAATCTTAAGGCCTCTGGTCAAAAACGCCATCTCACGGAAACGCTGCTTTAACACATCATAATCGAATACCGTATCTTCAAATATGGTATCATCCGGAAGAAATACAACTTTCGTTCCGGTCTTGTCGGCTTCACAATCCCCAATAATATTCAGCTTTTCCACAACTTTTCCATATTCATACCGCTGCTTATATACATGGCCTTCCTGGCATATCTCAACCTCCAGCCACTTGGACAGGGCATTGACAACCGAAGCTCCTACCCCATGAAGACCGCCTGAGACCTTGTAACCCCCGCCTCCGAATTTGCCGCCTGCATGAAGAATGGTAAACACGACTTCCACCGCCGGAAGCCCTGCCTTATGGTTGATCCCCACCGGGATCCCCCTTCCGTTATCTACAACTGTTACAGAATTGTCTTTATTGATGGTTACAAATATGGTATCACAAAAACCTGCCAGAGCCTCGTCTACAGAGTTATCCACAATCTCATACACAAGATGATGAAGTCCGCGCGATGACGTACTGCCGATATACATGCCCGGACGTTTTCTTACAGCCTCAAGCCCCTCTAGTATCTGAATCTCGTCTGCACCATATTCATGCTGTACCTTTTCCGTACTCATTCTTATCCTCCTAGTTTTCATACGTCACCTGTCCGTCCCGGACATGGAATACTTTGTTGATAGAGAAACGATGATTTACAAAATCTTCTACCCCTGTGCAGGTAATAAGCGTCTGTATATCATTGATACTGTCTAACAGATAGTTTTGCCTATGTTTATCAAGTTCAGACAATACATCGTCAAGTAATAGGACAGGTGTATCTTTTGCTGCTTGTTTTACCAGTTCAATCTCAGACAATTTTAAGGAAAGCGCGGCAGTCCTCTGCTGTCCCTGTGACCCATAACGCCTGATATCCAGACCTCCTACCATAAAACAGATATCGTCTCTGTGCGGCCCGGCCGACGTACTTTTTATGCGCATATCTCTCTCTCTGTTTTTCGTCAATGCTTGTTCCAATGTAAGACTCCCATTGCTGGGTTCATAGATTACTTGAATCTCTTCTTTCTCTCCGGTTAATTTTTTATGTATAGAAGAAATAATTTCGTTTACTCTGTCTATAAATTCTTTTCTTCTCTCAATAATCTTGCTGCCGTAGTGGACCAGCTGAATATCCCATATTTCCAGTGTATCCTTAAGACTCCCTCCCATCCCCATATCCTTAAGGAGATGATTCCTCTGATTCACAATCCTGTTATAATTCGTCAGGTTGCTAAGATATACCCTGTCTAACTGCGACAGCTCCATATCGATAAATCTTCTTCTCTCTGACGGGCCGTTCTTGATGATATTCAAGTCCTCCGGTGAGAAGAATACAAGATTCACGATACCAAATAACTCGCTGGCTTTGCGGATCGGCATCTTATTGATTGCAATTCCCTTTGGGCCATTCCTCTTCAAATGCATGTCGATCTGATAATCTATGCCGTTCTTTTCCACAACAGCCTCGATATGTGATTCTTCCTGCCCAAACCGAATCAGCTCTTTGTCTTTTGCACCCCGGTGGGACTTGGTTGTTCCGGAAAGATATACCGCCTCCAGAATATTCGTTTTGCCCTGCGCATTATCCCCATAGAATATATTGGCGGCGTTGTCAAAATCAAGTATTAAAAGATCATAATTCCTGTAGTTCTTAAGCTTTAAAGATTTAACCCTCAATGTTCGATTTTCACTTCTTCCCCGTTAAAAGTGATGATATCCCCGGCATATAGCTTGCGTCCTCTCCTGGTATCCGTCTCCCCATTCACACAGACCATACCCTCTGTGATCACTTCCTTGGCTATTGCCCCGGATCCGACAAGACCGGCCGCTTTCAATGCCTGCCCAAGCTTAATATATTCTTCTCTCAATTTTATAACATCCACTTCTATACCCCTTTTATACAATTGCACTAAAGTTAACAGGAAGGATCAGATAGATATAACTCTCCTCATCATCCTTTATAAAACACGGAGCCTTCGCGTTCATCAGATACAATACAACTTCCTCACTGTCGATCACGCGGAGCGCGTCTATCAAAAACTTAGGGTTGAACCCGATCAAAAGATCCTTCCCCTCTTTGGAAATATAAATCTCTTCATCCATAGAACCGATCTGGGACTTCATCTTAAGCTCCATCACCTCATCGCCGATATTGATGATAATCGGTTTCTTATCCCCTTCCTTCACCAGAAGGGTGGCACGGTCAATCGAATTCAAAAGCTCCTTCTTATTGATTCTCACTTTTGTCTCATAATCACTGGAAAGCATCTGGTCAACCTTAAAATATTCTCCTTCAATCAACCGTGATACCACCACCGTATTATCGAATTCAAATACGATGTGATTGTTGGTGTAAGATATATTCACCATGCTCTCAGCCTCTCCGGACAGAATCTTACTCACCTCTATCAGTGTCTTTCCGGGAACAATCAGCTTCTTGTCACTGACTGAATCTTTTAATTCCATCCTGCGGATAGAGATGCGGTGCCCGTCAAGAGAGATAACCCTGAGGACATTATTCCTGATCTCAAATAACTCTCCTGTCATCAGTTTATTGCTCTCCGTATCCGCAATAGAGAAGATGGTCTGTCTGATCATCTCTTTCAAAGTAAACTGTGATATTTCTATAGATTCATCCTTCTCAATGATCGGCAGGTAGGAGAATTCCTCCCCGGGCTTGCCTGACAGATCAAACTTGGCCTTCTCACAGATGATCGTCGTCTGAAGGTTATCCTGTGTCTCAATCGTGACTTCATTGTCAGGCAGCTTGCGGACAATCTCTGAGAATATCCTTGCATCGATCGCGATCATTCCTCTGTCTACGATCTCTCCTTCAATATCTGTCTGTATTCCAAGTTCCATGTCGTTGGCTGTCAGCCGGATGATATCATTGGTTGCGTCTATCAGTATACACTCAAGAATCGGCATTGTGGTTTTAGATGGGACAGCTTTGTATACCGTGCTGACTCCTTTTGCAAGATCTGATTTGTTACAGATAATCTTCATATGTGAAAAACTCCTTTCAGCGGGCGGCAGATAGATAAATATATTAAATAGTTCCGCCTTATTCTTATTAGGGGCTGTGGAAAAGTGGAAAACCACTTCAATCCCTGTAAACGTCAGTGTTTCCAGAATGAAAAACCATGTGGATTAGGACAAGATTGTGTGTGGATGCTGTGGTGAAAACTTTTCTTTGAAAACTTTTTTGTTTCTTTAAAAAGGTCGTCGAGGATGTTTTACACAGGTTATCCAGAAGTTGTCCACAATTTTATTCACACTAGGCAGGATTAATCTTCTTCATAATAATGCTGATCGTGTTATGCAGCGTCTCGTCCCTGGCGATCTCTTTCTCAATCTTTTCCACACCATACTTGATCGTAGAATGGTCTTTTCCTCCAAGTATGATGCCGATTGCCTGAAGGGGGGTCTCGGTCAGAGTCCTCATCAGGTACATGCAGATCTGTCTGGGAACAGAGATATTGGCGCTTCTCTTATTACCTTTCAGATCAGCGATCGTAATATTAAAATGATCAGATACGATATCAAGAATCAGTTCCGGAGTTACTTCTCTATTATTATAAGAAGATATGATATCCTTCAGAGCTTCGGCAGCAAGAGAGATGTCAATTGTCTCCGGATTATTCAGCTTGTATAATGCGATCAGTTTGTTCAGTGATCCTTCCAGTTCACGGATATTGGACTTGATATTCTCGGCGATATACTTCAGTACCTCTGTCGGAATATTATATTTCTCAAGATGATCCAGTTCGATCTTCTTTCTGAGGATTGCCATACGTGTCTCATAATCCGGTGCGGATATGTCCGCGATCAACCCCCATTCAAACCGGGTCCGCAACCTTGCCTCCAGTGTTTCGATATCCTTGGGAGGCTTGTCGCTGGAGATGATGATCTGTTTCCCGGAGGTGTGGAGATGATTGAAGGTATGGAAGAATTCTTCCTGTGTACTTTCTTTGCCGATGATAAACTGGATATCATCAATCAGAAGTACGTCATTGTTGCGGTATTTGTCACGGAACTGGGCCATGGCAGATTCATTGTTCGCGGTCTTGCCGTTCTTGAGTGCTTCGATCAGTTCGTTGGTGAATGTTTCGCTTGTGACATATAATACTTTCCTCTTTGAATTCTTATTCAATATAAAATGAGCGATGGAGTGCATCAGATGGGTCTTGCCAAGACCTACATCTCCATACAGGAACAGAGGATTGTATACCTCGCCCGGGGATTCCGCGACAGCAAGAGAAGCAGCGTGTGCGAAATTATTATTACCGCCGACTACGAAGGTATCGAAGGTGTACTTTGGGTTTAATCCTGCTTTCTCGCTGGCAGTCCTTGTCCGCTTCTTGTGAGTAGCCTCCATGGATATACTCTGGATCTCACCGATTCTCGAGTCATCCTCAGAGATAAATACAACTTCATAATCAGTACCGGTTACCTCGGAGATGCATACTTTTAGAGGCAGAAGGTACTTTTTCTCGATATATTCGATACTTGCATTCATATTCACCAGTATAAATACCGTGTTGTCAATTACTTCATATACTTTTAAAGGCTGAATCCAGGTGTTAAATGAGACGTTGGATAATTCATGTTCTACCCTCAGATGCTCTATAATCTCCGGCCATTTTTCATTCACAATATCCATTCTTCGCAAGCTCCTACTCTCTGATATATACTTGTGTACGTTCTTATTATTTTACATCAAAATGTCAAATTAAGCAATCTTAAATCAATGTGGAAAACTCAATTCACAGTGGAAAATTCCAGTTTTTCAGTGAAAAATAAGGCTAAAATATTTATTTCCACCTCTTTTCCACATAAAATAAAGATATTATCCACAATTTGTGGATAAATAAATTCAAAAAAGTGTAGGAATTGCTTGACTCAGAGCCATTTTTTCTATATAATCAAGGCTGATGTCTTAGGAAAATTTGTGGGAGGTTTCCCTTTATATAAGGAGGTGGATATCGATGAAGATGACGTTCCAGCCAAAAAAGAGACAGAGATCTAAGGTTCATGGATTCAGATCCAGAATGAGCACAAAAGGTGGAAGAAAAGTGCTTGCCAGCAGAAGAGCAAAAGGAAGAAAAGTATTATCAGCGTAGGCCGCATATATGTGGCCTTTTCTTCTATAAAAAATAGTTAAACGGGTGAATCAGGTAATGAAGTATTCCGAATCATTGAAGAAGAACAGAGACTTTCAGCATGTATATAGTAATGGGACATCTTATGCGAATAAGTATCTGGTGATGTATGTAATGGAGAACCAGACCTTGACGAACCGATTAGGAATATCTGTAAGCAAAAAGGTAGGGAACAGTATAGTCAGGCACAGGTTGACGAGATTAATCAGAGAAGGCTATAGACTGCAAGAAGATAGATTCCGGTGTGGATTAGATATTATTGTAATAGCAAGAACAGGCGCAAAAGGAAAGAATTATCGGGATATTGTAAGCGCAATGCTCCACCTGGGTCATCTTCATAATATTATAGATCAGGGGTAACGCAGTATGAAAAGAGTTCTGTTAGGCTGTATCAGATTCTATCAGAAATATTTGTCCGCTCTTAAGGGATATTCATCATGTATCTATTATCCGACATGTTCTCAGTATGCGGTAGAGGCAATTGAAAAGTATGGGGCCATGAAGGGTGGTGCGATGGCAGCATGGAGAATACTGCGTTGTAATCCATTTGCCAAAGGAGGGTATGACCCCGTTCCCTAAAGAGAATGATGGAGGAGATGAATATGGCGTTTAGTTTGCTATCAGCAGCAAATTGGCCGATTGTAGGCCAGCTCTGCTGGTTATTGGGTAAAGTCATGAACTTTATCTATACAATATTAGACAGTGCATTGCCGAGTGATAACGGCCTGGTAGGGTTATCAATTATTTTTTATACAATATTTGTATATACATTGATGATACCGCTTACGATTAAGCAGCAGAGATCTCAGAAGATGACTACTGTTATGAATCCTGAGCTGCAGGCGATTCAGAAGAAGTACCGTAACAAGAAGGATCAGGCATCCATGATGAAGCAGCAGGAAGAGATGCAGCAGGTATATGATAAGTACGGAACTTCCATGATGGGAGGATGTCTTCCGCTGCTGATACAGATGCCGTTGCTTTTTGCCCTGTATCCTGTTATCTATAATATTCAGGGGTATGTTCCGGCGATCAAGGATGCACCGGCGAGTGTCAATAGATTTCTCACAATTCCGGATCTTACGGTTGCGCCGATCGCCATGATCAAGAACAGCGGAGGTTATGATATCGCACCTGTCCTTGTTATTATAACAGCAGTCCTTCTTCCGGTGCTGTCAGGAGCTACGCAGTATCTGAGTGTTAAGATATCCCAGGCTATCTCAGGGCAGGAGCTTGACAAGGATAACCCGATGGCAGGAACGATGAACACGATGAATGTGACGATGCCGTTATTCTCTGTGTTCATAGTATTTACACTGCCGACCGGTATCGGACTTTACTGGGTAGTCAGTGCAGTTGTAAGGATCATTCAGCAGGTGATTATCAACAAGCATCTTGCGAAGATATCTGTAGAAGAGTTGATCGAGAAGAATAAAGAAAAGGCTGAGAAGAAGAAACAGAAGCGCGGAGAGAAGGCCGAGAAGATCAATGCGATGGCTCAGGCTAATACGAGGAGTATGAAAGATTCTGCAAACCGCAGTGTATCAGGAATGAGTGAAAAAGAGAGAGAGAACAGAATAGAGCGGGCAAAGACAAATGCTGAAAATGCGAAGCCGGGAAGTTTAGCGGCAAAGGCAAACATGGTTAAAAAATTCAATGAAAATAATTAGGGGGCGGAATTCATGGAATATATTACTGTATCAGCAAAGACATTGGATGATGCAATAACAGAAGCATTAGTCCAGTTAGGAGTGACCAGCGATCAGCTGGATTATCAGGTAATTGAAAAAGGGAGTGCCGGTTTCCTGGGAATTGGAATGAAGCAGGCTGTGATCAAAGCGCGCAGGAAGGAAACGATCAAAGAAGAAGAGCCTGAGATAGAAATTCCAAAAGTAGATGTTTCTTTGGTGAAGGAACCTTTGAAAAAGGATTCCAGGAAGGATACAGTGAAACATGAACAGGAAACTGTCAGAAAGGAACCGGAAAAGAAAGAGCAGGCGAAGAAAGAGCCTGTGAAGAAAGATACTCCTAAGAAAGATTCCAGAAAAAAATCGTCTCAGAAGGAAAAGAAGGAGCCTGTAAAAGAACAGCCGGAAGTCAGCGAACCGGTAAAAAAAGAAGCTGAGCTTGCGAAGGTAGAAAGCCAGACCATAGAGGCATGCGAGAAATTTATCAGCGATGTGTTAAAAGCGATGGATATGAATGACGTGAAGATTACGTCTACAATCGATGAAGAAGGTGCTCTTTCTATCGATATGGAAGGAAGTAATATGGGTATCATGATCGGTAAGAGAGGACAGACGCTGGATTCTCTTCAATATCTGACGAACAGGGTAGCCAATAAGATGCAGGAAGGGTATGTGCGTGTAAAACTTGATACGGAAGATTACCGCAGGAGAAGAAAAGAGACCCTTGAGAATCTTGCCAGGAATATTGCAAGCAAGGTGAAGAGGAGCAGGAGGACAGTGTCCCTTGAGCCAATGAACCCATATGAGAGAAGGATTATTCATTCGGCGCTGCAGGCTGATCCTGCAGTATCTACACATAGCGAAGGTGAAGAGCCTTACAGGAGAGTTGTAGTAACTCTGGTACGTAATAGATAATGAGATTGGAAATAGGGGTAGTCACAGCCCCTATTTTTCTATATAATGATTTTGAAAACGGGTGATAATATGCAGGAATATGACTCTACAATAGCGGCAATCGCCACTGCCATGAGTGATTCAGGGATAGGGATCGTAAGGATGAGCGGGCCGGAGGCGTTCGCTGTCGGTGACAGGGTTTACAGAGGAAAAAAGAAGAAGAAGCTTAGCGGGCAGAAGTCCCATACCATTCATTACGGTTATATTATGGACGGGGAATGTGTGATCGATGAAGTGCTGGTGATGCTGATGAGAGGGCCGCACAGCTATACGGGCGAGGATACGGTGGAGATCAACTGTCATGGCGGAGTGTATGTGGTAAAAAGGGTTCTGGAGCTCTTGATCGAAAACGGGGCGAGGCCTGCCCAACCAGGTGAATTTACCAAGAGGGCATTTCTTAACGGAAGGCTGGATCTGTCTCAGGCAGAGGCGGTGGGCGATCTGATCGCATCCAGGAACCAGTATGCCCTTAAGAGTTCGGTCGGTCAGTTAAGAGGGAATATCAGGGAGAAGATAGGGGAGATCAGGGAGAAGATTCTCTATCATACCGCATTTATAGAGACGGCGCTTGATGATCCGGAACATATCAGCGTAGACGGATATGGTGAAGAATTAAAAGCCAGTGTGGAAGATATGACAGCAGAGATTGAGAAACTTTCTGGTACTTATGACAGCGGAAGAATGATCAAAGAAGGAATACAGACAGTAATCCTTGGAAAACCAAACGCCGGTAAATCATCGCTTTTGAATGCGCTTTTAGGAGAAGACAGAGCAATTGTGACGAATATCGCAGGGACAACCCGGGATATCCTGGAAGAACATATTAACATCCGGGGAATATCTCTGAATATTGTGGATACTGCAGGAATCAGGGAGACATCTGATATCGTGGAACAGATCGGCGTGGACCGTGCCAGGGCTTACGCGGATCAGGCAGATCTGATCTTATATGTAATAGATGCTTCTGTACCTTTGGATGAGAATGATTATGCGATCCTGCGGTTGTTAAACGGCAAGAAATCTATCATTCTTCTTAACAAATCTGATCTGGATATGGTGGTTACGGAGATGGATGTGGAAAAGTCATATTTTGCAAGTAATCCTTCAATGTTAAATAATGAAGAAATAAAAAAGTTTACAATTCCTGTTATTTCTGTCTCTGTTAAAGAAAAAAGTGGAATTGATAAACTTGAAGAAACTTTAAAATTTCTATTTTTTGAAGGAAATCTTTCATTTAATGATGAAATCTATATTACAAATGTGAGGCATAAGGCGGCTCTTCAGGATGCTCTTATGGCGTTAAGAAAGGTGTTAGAAAGCATCGAAGCCGGGATGCCGGAGGATTTTTATTCTATTGATCTGCTGGATGCATATGAAGCGCTTGGAAGAATCACAGGTGAGACGATGGGAGAGGATTTGGTCAATGAGATATTCAGCAAATTCTGTATGGGAAAATAAAGACGAATATGATGTGGTTGTGATCGGGGCCGGACATGCCGGATGTGAAGCTGCCCTTGCCTGTTCAAGATTGGGGTTTCGTACCATTGTATTTACGGTCAGTGTGGACAGTATCGCATTGATGCCCTGTAATCCGAATATAGGGGGAAGTTCCAAAGGGCATCTCGTGAGGGAAGTAGATGCCCTTGGAGGTGAGATGGGAAAGGTAATAGACAGAACATTTATCCAGTCCAAGATGCTTAACAAATCGAAAGGACCCGCGGTTCATTCTCTCAGGGCACAGGCGGACAAAGCCCAATACAGCCGGACTATGCGTCAGGTTCTTGAGAATCAGCCGAACCTTGAGATCAAACAGATGGAAGTGGTTAAGATCATTGCCGACGACGGTAAAGTGACAGGTGTACAGACATTTTCCGGGGCAATCTATTATTGCCGGGCGGTAATTCTATGTACGGGGACTTATCTTAAGGCAAGATGCATCTATGGAGAGGTGAGCAGTTATACGGGGCCTAATGGCTTGCAGGCGGCTAATTATCTGACTGATTCTCTAAAAGAACTGGGAATCCGCATGTATCGGTTTAAGACAGGGACACCTGCAAGAGTTGCCCGGGATTCTGTTGATTTCAGCAAGATGGAAGAACAATTTGGAGATGAGAGAGTGGTTCCGTTTTCATTTACCACTGATCCAAAAGATGTTCAGATTGATCAGGTGTCCTGTTGGCTGACTTATACGAATCAGAATACACATGATATAATAAGAAAGAACCTGGATCGGTCGCCGTTGTTTTCAGGAATGATAGAAGGGACAGGACCAAGATACTGCCCATCGATCGAAGATAAGGTGGTAAAATTTGCCGATAAGGAGAGACATCAGGTATTTATAGAGCCGGAAGGAATCGAGACCAATGAGATGTATATTGGGGGAATGTCCAGTTCATTGCCGGAAGATGTCCAGTATGCAATGTACAGGACAGTTCCGGGGCTTGAGAATGTGAAGATCGTAAGAAACGCCTATGCAATAGAATATGATTGTATTGATGCGAGACAGTTGAAACCCTCTCTGGAATTCCGCAATATCGAGGGACTGTACAGCGGCGGACAGTTTAACGGAAGTTCCGGCTATGAGGAGGCGGCAGCGCAGGGATTGATAGCAGGTATCAATGCGTCCAGAAAACTTCAGGGAAAGGAACCGGTTGTTCTGGATCGGTCAGAGGCATATATAGGCGTGCTGATCGATGACCTTGTGACAAAAGAAAGCCATGAACCTTACAGGATGATGACTTCAAGGGCAGAATACAGATTGCTGTTAAGACAGGATAATGCGGATCAGAGATTAACGAAGCTGGGGTATGAGATAGGATTGATTTCAGAGGAGAGATACCAGAAGCTTCTTAAAAAAGAAAAATTGATTCGTGAAGAGATCGATCGTCTCAAACATACGAATGTGGGAAATACAGAGAAGGTGCAGTGTCTGTTGAAGTCTTATGGAAGTACGCCTCTCGTATCGGGGGCATCCCTGGCAGAATTGGTACGACGTCCGGAGCTCTCTTATAGGATGTTGGAAGAGATAGATGAGAGGCGTCCTTATCTTCCGGATGAGATGAGAGATGAGGTGATTGACCAGGTAGAAATATCCATCAAATATGAAGGATATATTACCAGACAGAAAAAACAGGTCGAGCAGTTCAAAAAGATGGAGAGAAAAAAGATTCCTGATGATATTGATTATGACAAGGTGAAGAGTCTTCGCATCGAAGCGCTGCAGAAGCTGAAAGAGTACCGCCCGGTCTCCATAGGGCAGGCGTCCCGGATATCAGGAGTATCACCGGCTGATATATCGGTACTGTTGGTTTATCTGAGCGGGGAGAAAGGATAAAATCATAATAGATGCGATAATGATGATTAGGATTTTTATTTAATAATTTAATGTGGTAGTGTATTAAAGCGTCAGGAAAAATAAAGTATTCTAATAGTCATCTGAACAGTATATACGGCAGGGTGTGAATGGAGGATGCATATGATAAATGAAGTCGTGTTAGGAAATATTATGGTTGATTGCGATGATGGAAAGAAGCTGCAAAAATTCTACAGTGAGTTGTTAGGTTGGAAAATGTGCGAGATATATGCAAAACCTGCTGTTCGCAGTTCTTTGGGAATCGTTTTTTTATTCGCTGAGGAAGAAGACTATATTCGTCCTGTATGGCCCGAAGAAACCGGACAGCAGCAAAAGCAGATGCATTTTGATTTCCAGGTTGATAATGTTATGGAAATGGCTAAAAAAGCTGAAATATTAGGCGCAGTAAGGTCAAAAGTTCAATTTGGTGGAAATGATTTTGTAACCATGTTTGATCCGGCCGGACATCCGTTTTGCTTATGTCAAAAATAGTAATTTCTGATTTTAGAATTAAATATTAATTTGCGGAGGATGGTATGTGTGGTATATTCGAGGATCAGCTTCAAAAAATAGGATTAAAGTTAAGCGTAAGACAGTCAGAACAATTCAATAGATACTATGAGATATTGGTTGAATGGAATAAGGTAATGAATCTTACGAGTATTGTAGAGTATGAGGAAGTAGTGAGAAAGCATTTTGTCGATAGTTTAGCTCTTTCGTCTAGTTATGATCTGTGCAGTATAGACACAATAATTGATATCGGAACGGGGGCCGGTTTTCCGGGAATTCCATTGAAGATTGCATTTCCACATCTGAGGGTTACATTGTTGGATTCTTTGAATAAGAGAATAAAATTCTTAGATCATGTGATTAGTGAATTGGAATTGGAGAATATCAGAACGATTCATGGACGTGCAGAAGACTTTGCCAAAAAGAACGAATATAGAGAAAGTTATGATCTGTGCGTATCGAGAGCAGTTGCTAATCTTGCTACTCTGACAGAATATTGTCTGCCTTATGTTAAGCTTGGAGGATCCTTTATTTCTTATAAGTCAGGAGATGTGGATGAAGAAATAGCGAAGTCAGAAAAAGCAATTCAGGTTTTGGGAGGCGACTTAAACGACATTATAAGATTCCAGCTCCCAGACACGGATATTCATCGTTCTTTTGTAAAAATAGACAAGATAAAACACAGCAATAGAAAATATCCCAGAAAAGCAGGACTTCCATCTAAGGAGCCTATAAGTTGAAAAGAATATCACAGCAATAAGAATATAGTAAACATAAGAAGCCCGAGATGCTCTTCATCTTCAGGCTTCTTATATTATAAAATTAATATTCGTCTTCTAAAAATAATTTTACTTTTTCTATAAATTCATGAGGCTTTTCTAATTGAGGAAGATGTTTCGTCTCTGATATCGTTTCAGATTCAATAGATGGCAGAATATTCTGATAGTGTTCTGCAATTTCTTTATTTTCTTTTTTACCGGATCCAAGAATGAGATAAATACTATTTGTTAAGGATGATAGGCAATGTTTCAGATTCACTGTAGTATAACGGCTGTTCAAACTTGCAAATAAATATCTTGGAGAGCCGATTCCCATATGAGCTGCTTCATAGTATGTCTGAACTAATTCAACGTCCACCTTATGTTGATTGTAAAAATATGATTCTTTAAATAGCTGATCTATTATATCATACCGAGTCAGTATATTATATAATAGTGTTCCGATTACAGGAAGATTTATAAGGTTGGCGGATAATTTGCTTTTCCTGGTTGGAATTTTTGACAGTTCTTTTATATCGGCCGGGTTAATGAGTATTATCTTCTTAATTATAGAATCATCGTTATTACATGCGGCAATTGCAAATGCTCCGGATTCTCCGGTTGCAAGAATATTTACTCTTTTTCCTATTACATGTTTGATAAAATCAGTAATCAATTGTGCATATAAATAATTCGTATATGTAAGATTTGGTTTATCGGAACGGCCGCAGCCAAGCAAGTCTATACGGTAAACAGTATTTGTCTTAGAAAGTTCATCTAATACTTTGTTCCATTCATGACCTGAGCTATAAGTGTTCATATCATGAATTAAAAGTAAGGGATACCCTTGCCCTGTTTTTTTATAATATATTTTTCCAAATTTCCAGTCATAATAAGATCCGGAAGGATTATCAAGAAGATTATCCAGTGAAGCAGAATAATATATAAATTTATTTATCATATGAATTGCAAAAGTAGTTGCGCCAGATAAAGTGATGCCGGTGATAATTTTCTTTTTCCAACTCATGTTCAAACACTCCCTTCATGAATCTGAATATTTGTTGCTTCTATTATTATACTATAGAATAAAATCGATGTAAATGTGCCAACATAATAATCTTCAAAATGTTTCACGTGAAACATTGAATATCTTATTCACCGTTTCTTCTTCATTCTACGATTCTTAAGTCCTTCAGGTTTCACATATCTCTGGCAATATTGTACTATTAAAATTACGCTAAATAAGATTTTCTGATAGCTTAAGTAAGTTTTTAGTCTTAGACATAACTTTCCGTGATTCTATGTCTGTTGGATATAATTCGAGATGAATTGAAACGAAACATAGAATGCAAAACTACAGACATTGGTTGAAAATGAAGTAGATGTGAGTGTAGGATGTTTCACGTGAAACATCCTACGCTTACATCAAGCGAATAGAAAAATAAAGGAAAAATTAGAAATAAGTGGACATATGCAAGTGATAAAAGTACCAAAAAGAAAATGTTTCACGTGAAACATTTATGAAAAACAGAAAAATATTCCTAAAGCAAAACATTTGGTGGATTACTGGAATGAAAAGTGTTATACTAAATCCATACCTAAGGATATCATTTGAAATGCTTATGGAGGAGCGGATTCTATCCGATAATGTATGGAAAGAGAGAGGTGAATGATAGATGGGAAGAGTTATAGCAATTGCCAACCAGAAAGGCGGGGTTGGCAAAACGACGACAGCAATTAATTTGTCGGCGTGTCTCGCAGAAAAGGGACAAAAGGTTCTTGCTATCGACATGGATCCACAGGGGAATATGTCAAGTGGGTTGGGGCTGGAAAAAGGTTCTATAGATAAAACAATTTACGATATGATAATCGGTGAAAATGATGTAGAGGAAGTGATTAACAAAGGAACGATTGAAAATCTGGATATACTTCCTTCTAATGTAGATCTGTCTGCGGTTGAAATTGAGTTGATTGATGTGGAAAATAAGGAATTTGTGGTGAGAGATTCCATTCAAAAAATCAGAGACCGATATGATTATATTATCATTGATTGTCCGCCGTCCTTGAGCCTTCTTACTATTAATGCAATGACTACTGCCGATTCTGTATTAGTTCCGATTCAGTGTGAGTATTATGCACTGGAAGGATTAAGCCAGTTGATACATACCGTTGAGCTGGTGAAGGACAGGCTGAATTCAACACTTGAGATAGAGGGCGTTGTATTTACTATGTATGATGCCAGAACAAATCTCTCACTTCAAGTGGTGGAAAATGTTAAAGATAATCTTCAGCAGAATATTTATAAGACGATTATTCCAAGAAATATCCGCCTTGCGGAAGCACCAAGTTATGGAACTCCAATTAATCAATATGATCCAAAATCCGCAGGAGCGGAAAGCTATATGAGACTAGCGGAGGAAGTAATAGAGAAAAAATAATAAAGGGAGGATATAATGGCGGTAAAAAAGAAAGGATTAGGAAAAGGACTGGACAGTCTGATTCCTGATAATAGGGGGTCAAAGGCGTCAGAATCAGAATCACCAACACCATCAGAAAAAGAGCCGGAGGCAGAATTAAAATCCGGAGAACAAATGATAAAGATTAATTTGGTTGAGCCTAACAGAGATCAGCCGCGTAAGAATTTTGATGAAGATGCATTACTAGAACTGGCAGATTCAATTAAGCAGTTTGGTATTCTTCAGCCGTTGCTTGTAAGAAAAAGAAAAGATTATTATGAGATTATTGCCGGAGAGAGAAGATGGCGTGCTGCCAAGATGGCCAGTATCAAAGAAGTACCGGTAATTATTAAGGAATATTCGGAGCAGGAAATAATTGAAATTGGATTAATTGAGAATATACAGCGTGAGAATCTCAATCCAATTGAAGAAGCTATGGCATTCAAAAGGCTTCTGGAAGAATTCAATTTAAAACAGGATGAAGTTGCAGAAAGAGTTTCAAAGAGCAGGACAGCAGTAACAAATTCTATGCGTTTACTAAGATTAGACGGCAGAGTTCAGCAGATGATCATAGATGATATGATTACTACAGGTCATGCAAGAGCGCTTCTGGCAATCGATGATAAAGAACAGCAATATACTTTAGCTAATAAGATATTTGATGAAAAATTAAGCGTAAGGGAAACTGAAAAACTTATCAAAGATATAAAGAATCCTAAAAAGCCAAAAGAAAAAAAGGTTATAGAGAACGCATTTATATACAAAGATATTGAAAATAAGATGAAAGAAATAATAGGAACAAAGGTCAGTGTTGCTTCTAAAGGGAATGGGAAAGGCAAGATAGAGATAGAATATTATTCTGATAAAGAGTTAGAACGAGTGTTCGAGATGATATTAAGTATACGAAGGGAAGACTGATATATGGAAAGTAAGATACTGGTTACATTAGGAATAGATCCGGCATACATACTTCTGTTCTTATTGATTCTGATCGTCGTGCTTTTTGTTTTGTATGTTAATCTTACTGTGAAATACAATAAGCTTCAAAGTAGTTATAATACGTTTATGAAAGGCAGAAATGGGAAGACTCTTGAAGACAGTTTAAAAGAAAAATTCGGTGAAGTAGATTCCATTCTTAAGATAACAAAACAGAACCGTGCAGATATTAAGGAACTGATCAAGAGAGAAGACAGGAATTTCCAAAAGACAGGTATTGTAAAATATGATGCATTTAACGAGATGGGCGGCAAATTAAGCTTTGCGGTTGCATTGTTGGACAGCCATAATAGTGGGTGGATCATTAACGCTATGCACAGCAGAGAAGGATGTTATACTTATATTAAGGAAATCGTTAAAGGTGAGAGTTATGTAGAACTGGCTGAGGAAGAGGCAGAAGCATTGGATAAGGCAATATTTGAAGATGAGTAGGAAAATCATATTTATAGAAATGTTTATTGAAATATTAATGTAGATAATTATGAAATAAAAGATGGCAAGAAAGAGGAGGAGAAGACATGTTAGATATTAAATTTGTGAGAATGAATTCAGACGTTGTAAAGGAAAATATCAAGAAAAAGTTCCAGGATGAGAAATTACCTCTGGTGGACGACGTATTAGAATTAGATCAAAGGAATAGAGATATAAAGCAGGAGGTTGAGGGACTTCGCGCAGAGAGAAACAAAATCTCTAAGCAAATCGGAGCCTGCATGGCACAAGGTAAAAAAGAGGAAGCAGAAGAACTGAAAAAGAAAGTTCAAGAGAATGCTGATAGAGTAGAATCATTATCTGCAGAAGAGAAAGAAGTAGAAGCAAAGATTAAGAAAATAATGATGACGATTCCGAATATCATCGATCCTTCTGTACCGATAGGAAAAGATGACAGCGAGAATGTAGAGATACAGAAATATGGAGATCCTGTGGTTCCAGATTTCGAGATACCTTATCATACAGATATTATGGAAAGATTCAATGGAATTGATCTTGAAAGTGCAGGCAAGGTAGCAGGAAATGGATTCTATTATCTGATGGGAGATGTTGCAAGGCTTCACTCGGCTGTATTGTCATATGCACGTGATTTTATGATCGGACGCGGGTTCACATATTGCATACCTCCGTTTATGATCAGAAGTAATGTAGTGACAGGTGTAATGAGTTTTGCAGAGATGGATGCTATGATGTATAAGATCGAGGGAGAGGATCTGTATCTGATCGGAACAAGCGAGCATTCCATGATCGGCAAATTCATAGATACAATGCTGACAGAAGATCAGCTTCCGCAAACTCTGACCAGCTATTCTCCTTGTTTCCGTAAGGAAAAGGGAGCACATGGAATAGAAGAACGAGGAGTATACAGGATTCATCAGTTTGAGAAGCAGGAGATGATAGTAGTATGCAAACCGGAAGAAAGTATGAAATGGTATGATAATTTGTGGCAGAACACGGTAGATCTGTTCCGGTCTATGGATATTCCGGTGCGTACTCTGGAATGTTGTTCAGGAGACTTAGCGGATCTGAAGGTTAAGTCATGTGACGTAGAAGCATGGTCCCCAAGACAGAAAAAGTATTTTGAGATAGGGAGCTGCTCCAATCTTGGTGACGCTCAGGCAAGAAGACTCGGTATCCGTGTTAAGGGAGCAGATGGAAAATACTTTGCCCATACATTGAATAATACAGTTGCGGCTCCTCCGAGAATGCTGATCGCATTTCTGGAAAATAATCTTCAGGAAGACGGATCAGTCAGAATACCGGAAGTTCTGCGGCCATACATGGGCGGTTTAGAGAAAATTACACCTAAAAAATAGCATTTATAAGGAAAATATAATATGCATCAATATCTGAAAGCCATCGGATTTGGCAATATTAGCGGCAAGAAAGAACTAAAAGAGATTCTGGCAGATGTAAAATATTCCTTTACACAGCATGACCTTATCGCACAGGATTCGGAGATGGATTTTTGCGAATATCAGAAAGAATACGGCGCCGGTATGGGGATTGCACTGTGCGGTGATATGAGTATCCATGAAGAGTTCGAAAGAAATTATTATTATCCGTATTTCCTGGGAACAGGTATCACCAGCCATGCGGATGTATATATAGAACGGCGCATGGATAAGGAAGCTTATGCCGGAATCTGTGAAGATGTTAAAGTGGGAATCAATCTGATCTTTCACCTTCAGAATACGGTAGAATTTATAAAAGAACGTCAAAAAGCAAAGAACACGGTAAAATACAAATCAGTTACTCTATCGGGACTTTGTAATGGAGGAACCATCCTTCTTCCGGTTTTAAAGGATAAGGAACAGAAAGAAAGACAAAAAGAAGAAGTCCATAACCGTATGATGCTTGTCAGTGCGGCCAGGATGGGTGATCCGGAAGCAATCGAGAGCCTGACAATGGACGATATTGATACATACTCCAAGGTATCACAGCGATTGATCAGCGAAGATGTATTCAGTATCGTAGAGACATATATTATGCCCTTTGGCATAGAATGTGACCATTATTCCATTATGGGCGAGATACTTGAATTACAGAGTATTACTAACGAGTATACAAGAGAAGAGATCTATGTAATGAAACTGAATGTCAATGAATTAACGTTTGATATCTGCGTCCCGGCAGGAAGCACGGTCGGCGATCCTGCTGTGGGAAGAAGATTCAAAGGGAATATGTGGCTTCAGGGCAGAATAAATTTTTAAAAAAGTAAAGAGGTTCAGTACGAGATATGGATCAGTACTGAACCTTTTCGTCTATATCTTGAGGTAATATAAAGATAAATTATTGACATTTTATAAAGATAGGCATAGAATAAATATGATTATGAGGAAAATAATCGTCTTTTTTCTGTCTTAGAGGGGAATACTTTATGGTTTATTTTGAAAGACGTTTTCAAAAACTTTCAGTAAGTATTCAATAAGGTTACAGATGGAGGTTGGGAAAATGGAAGAGCAAAATACTCTGTATGTGCAGATGTTTGGAAATTTTCGGATGAAATACGGAGAAAAACCATTGACAGGGGAAAAACTTCGGGATACATATTTTACAAGCCTGATGCAGATTTTGCTGCATAACGTATCGGAAGGCGTGAGCAGGGATTATCTGGAGGATGTTCTTTTTAAAGAAAGAGATATGGAGAATCGTCATCAGGCGCTTCAGACGATCATTTATAAGGCGAAGAAAAAACTTGTTAAGATGGGTATTCCGGAAAACGATTCTATTATCCTTAGAAAGGGACTCTATTATTGGACTCCGCAGATTCCGGTATGTGAGGATGCGGCGGAATTTGACAGAATCTATGAAAAGGCGGTATCTGAAGAAGACAGGGAAGAGAAGCTTCGATTATATCTTGAAGCCTGTTATCTATATAAAGGAGAATTTCTCTCAACTTATACGGGAGTGCTGTGGGCAAGTGCAGAAGCTAGACGCTACCGGGAAATGTTTTGTGTATGTGTGGAAGGTGCGGCTAAGATTCTGAAACAGAGCCAGGATTGGCTGCGAATGGAAGAATTAGGCAGATATGCTTCCAGGATCGCACCATTTTCAGACTGGGAATGTATCACTATGGAAGCTCTGGTGGGAAGCGGAAGATATGAAGATGCAAGAAAGCTGTATGCCGATACCGCGGATTATTATCTCAGAGAGCAGGGAATTACTCCCTCCCCGAGGATTATGGAGATCATGGAACGTCTGGGGAATCAGATGAAGCATTCTTATCAGGTGATAGATAAGATTCAGGAAAATCTGATGGAAGATTATCAGAATGTACAAGGCGGGTATCAGTGCTCTTATCCTGTGTTCCAGGGAATATACCAGATTGTCAGCCGTATGATGGAGCGGGGAGGACAGAGTGTCTATCTTATGCTGTGTACCCTGGTTGACAGCAAGGGGAATCCCATGAAAGAAGGAGAACGCATGGAGGAAATGTCCGAGCGGCTGGGAGAGGCCATCCGGATATCGGTTAGGCATGGAGATATCATTAATCAATATGGGCGCGGACAGTATCTGGTGCTGTTGGTGAATACCACAAGAGAAAATTGTGATGTGATAGAGAAGAGAATTAACCGGAATTTTATAACCGGAAGACAGCGTACAGGGGTAGAGTACCATGTGAATAGTGTGATATGTGAACCACTTAGATAATATGAGTAAAGTTATTATTGCAGCTTTTGAGAATAAGTTCTTATTGTGACGGCAAAATCAGAGTAATAAGCAGAGCCGGAAATCAGGTATTTAGATTTCCCGGCTCTATAATTTTTGCCTAAGTACATATCTATCAGCTTTAAATAATTTTTAAGATTTATGATTGCGCGTCAGTTCATTATATGCTATACTGATTTTCAAGAATTCAAAAAAGCATTCGCTTTTTATATTCTGTCCGGTAATCCGCCGGATAATTTTCCTGATTTATTTTAAAATACAAGGATTTTACACCAGGAGCTGGGGGGAAATTAGAACTCTGATGGATTTTGTCTTAACATATTAGAAATTTTGGGTTACAATACAATTAAGATAGTAAGAGCAGATTTTTTCTGTGTAAGAGAGGGCTATATTATGAAAGAAAAAGAGAATATAGCAAAAGATAAAGAATCAACAAGAACATCTTTTCTTGCCGTAAAAGACCAGTTAGTAGAGGAGGCGAAGGGTTTCAACCTTTTGAGTAATGTATTTATAAGCGTCGCATTAAAAGATATATCCGCCTGTCAATATGTGCTCCGCATTATAACAGGAATCCCAGACTTGGTTGTGAAGGAGGTACGGTCACAGTACAGGATTTCGAAGGTTACGGCGCATGACGCGATTCTTGACATACTGGCCGAGGATCAATATGGTCGGATAATTAATTTGGAGATACAGCGGAAGGATACGATTGACCATGGAAGAAGGACCAGATTCTATGCGGCGATGATTGACAGTGAATGCCTGGAAAAAGGGAAAGAATATAGCCAAATGCCAGATGTACATATTATATATATTAGTGAGACAGATATATGGAAATCCGGAAAGACAGTATATAAGGTAGAAAAGAAATTAGAAGGAACTGCTCATACTTATGATGATGGCATATATGTAACATATGTGAATGCAGAGATCAATGACGGAAGTGAGCTTGCAAAAATGATGGAATATTTTAAAACGGCAGACCCGGAAGACAGGAGCCATGGGGAATTGTCTGCGAGAATACATTTTTTGAAATGTGAGGAAGGAGGTTACCCGGAAATGTGTGAAGTTTCAGAAAAAATATATAATGAAGGCAAACTGGAAGGTAAGCGTGAAGGCAGACTAGAAGGCAAGCGTGAAGGCAGACTAGAAGGCAAGCGTGAAGGCAGACTGGAAGGTAAAATGGAAACGGCATTTAATATGAAAAAGAAAGGATATTCAGAGACTGTAATTGCAGATATATTAGAAGTAGGAATAAATGTTATACAGCAGTGGCTGGCCGGAAGTGCAGTAAAGGAGTGACCAGTATATATCCATGGCTGTCAGGCATATTGAATATTGAGATACCTAAACCACTTATCATGGTTTAGGTATTTTTTTTGTTTATTTATACCCTCTCGGACATCCCACAATGCATGTTCCTGCCGGTGAGGGCAGGCTATCGTTCGTCAATGTATAGTCAAATAATGAAATTTTACGCATTTTTTATGGGAATGGATAGCGATGGGGATAGTACCGAATTGTTAGTATATATGTAAGATGCAGGAAATGTAATTCTTCAGATGAGATAGGAACAGCCGGGTTTAGTCAGGAAAATACGACTGGTACCAGGCAAAAGGACAGAAAGGTATGGTATATGGTGCAGACAGGACAGAGCGGACGATATATAGGAACACCGAACGGAATCGTGCTATGTGTCAGAAGGAATGACAGAGGGACGATCGAAGGCAGCCTGTATCACGGGTACAGCCGGGATGAGATACCTTTCTGTGGATATGAGGACATTATAAGAATTGCAGAGGAGTTCTTCAATGCATTAGGTTTTCCGCATATGGGGACCGGAGACAGAGACATACACGGACATACACGTGATTATCAGAGGAAAGAGGGGATGGCACGAACCATGAAGGATGAAGAATTGTTAGAAAAACATGGAGATATGGGAACATTTGTCATCCGCGTACAGCACAGGCAGCACAGTAGCTGGCAGGGCAGAGTCACCTATCTGGAGAAGGATAAGACAGTGTATTTCAGGTCGGCATTGGAGTTGATCAAGATCATAGACGGGACACTCGATGAGATAGATAATAAGGAATACAACAGAGAAAGACAGACAGAAAAGACGGATACCATGGGAAAGATGGGTAAAGAGGGATAGTATGGCGGACAAAGAATTAAGAAGGTTAAAACGCAGAGATCTCCTGCAGATGCTCCTTGCACAGTGTGAGGAAACGGAGAGGCTGCAAAGTGAATTGGATCAGAAGACAGCAGAACTGGAATCATTACAGGAAGGCTACGAGCGGCTGAAAGATAAATTAAATATTAAGGATGAACGGCTGAATGAAAAGGATGCAAGGATATCAGATCTGGAAGCTTCCATAGAGGAAATACAGGCGTCGAGGTTGATAGAACTTAGCGAAGCAGGTTCTATCGCAGAGGCAGCTCTTCGGCTGAACGGAATATTCGAAGCGGCGCAAAGATGTGCCGAACAATATCTGATGAATGTAAAAAGGCTAAGCCAGAATGCATCGGAAAGAGAAGAGGAGAGTGGGATACCGGAACGGTTGGCAGTGCCGGAACAAAGAATAGCCCTGGGACAGAGGATTCCGTATGAATCAGGATGGGGACCGGTATCACGGAGAAAGAAACTCCATGGATAATGGAAAGAACCGGAATGAGAAGAATGATATCGAGAAATTAGAGGTTCCGCCGATCAATGACCTCAGGATGGAGCTTGCAAGGGAAGAAGCCAGATATGAGTTCAGGAAATCCCTTCTCAATATAGCCGGGATCCTGGCAGTAGCGGCGGCAATAGCGGCCCTGGTCATGACAAGGCTCCTGATACTTCTTCAGGTCAACGGAAACAGTATGGCGCCGGGTTTAAAGAATGAAGAGATTGTAATCCTGTACCAGACGAAAGAAGTAAAAGAAGGAGATATCATAGGATTCTATTACGGGGGAAAGATACTTCTGAAACGCGTGATCGGAAGCGCGGGAGATGAGATAGACATGGATGAGGAAGGCAATGTATATGTCAATGGAGTGATGATCGATGAACAATATGTATCCGAAAAGAGAAAGGGCAAATGTGATCAGGAATTCCCTTACCAGGTACCGGAGAACATGGTGTTCGTGCTTGGAGATAACAGAGCCGTGTCTTTGGACAGCCGGATGAAGGCAATCGGATGTGTGGAATATGGGCAGATTGTTGGAAAGGCAGCATTCAGGGCGTGGCCGGTTAACAGGATCGGGAAACTGTATTGACAGGCAGGATATAGATAATAGATTTCAAAGAGTTGCGTTGACAGATGCAGGATATCACATAGAGGTTTCGTAAAAGAAATCCGCAGAGTGGTTACGATATAGGAAGGTGAGGAAATGCAGAAACTTGTGAAAGAGTATTTAAGTGAGTGGAAGAAGCAGCAAAAGAAACGAAGAAGAATCAGTATAGCCGTAATGCTTCTGATCGTTATGGTTGTAAGCTGTGTAATCGGGAGCCTGACACAGTATGGCGTTGCGTTGACAGGCGACCCCAAATGCGGGATGGAAGAGCATCAGCACAACGATTCTTGTTATACATCAGTATTAACCTGCAAACAGGAGGAGAGCGAAGGGCATCAGCATAATGACAGTTGCTATACGACAACCACGGAGCTTACCTGCGGACAGGAAGAAGGCGAAGAGCATCAGCATGACGACAGTTGTTATACGGAAACTTCAGAGCTTACCTGCGGACAGGAAGAATCCGACGGCCATACTCACACAGATGAATGCTATACAGAAGAGTTTACATGCGATATGGAGGAACATACACATACAGACGAATGTTATATAGATACAGATGCGGAAGATGCAGCGGTATGGGAAGCTAGTTTTTCTGAAATTGAACTGACAGACAATTGGGCAGAGAATGTGGCTGCAATTGCAGAAACTCAGGTAGGTTATCAGGCAAGTAATGATAATTATGAATTGGCTGAAAATGGAGTAATACAACGAAGATATACACGATATGGACAGTGGTATCAGAGCCCTTACGGAGATGAAGAGGGACATTGGGATACGATATTCGCAGCATTTTGTCTGGACTATGCAGGAGTTAAAAATGTACCTTATGGAAAAAATGTCAGAGAGTGGACAGAACAATTAAGTAAAATTGATAAAGAAAATATAAATAATGAAAAATCAAAATTATTTTTTGGAAGAGATTACGAAGCTTCAGTTGGAGATATTGTATTTTTAGATGATGACAATGATGGAGAATTGAATCGATGCGGTATCCTTGTAGGAATTGAACCGCAGGTAGAAGGAAATACGGCTAATTATCAAATTATAGAAGTGAAAGATGACCAACTGGTTGTCAGACAGGAATATGAGATAGATGATGACAGAATAGCTTCTTGGATTCAGGTTCCGAAGAATCCAGAGACAATAATAAAAACAGAAAATATAAAAGAAAATCAGAACAAGGATCTGGAGTATAAACAAGATACAAATGATGTCCTGCAAAATGAAGAATTAAAGACAGAAAATATGATTCAAGAACAGGAGATACAGGAGCAGGAAGCACAGGAGCAAGAATTGCAAGAACAGGAGTTGCGGAAACAGAATATAATAGCTTCTATTCCGGTAATAAATTCGGATGGCACTATAGGTAGTATTAATCTGGAATTGTTATATGGAGATACGAAAGATTATGAGGCACATCCTAATGGAACTTCATATTATACAAATCAAACAATGACAGGATATGTCCGATTATATGCTAATGATGTATCTGGAGACACATCATTGAATGATATGAGCATGACACTTTATTTTCCGAAAGAATATCTTCAAAAGGATAAGATAACGGTTTCAAAAGTAAATCAAAATCTAGGAGAATTTACAATTAAAGATGTGGAAGAGGATGGTGAATATTATAAAGTAAAAATTGATATCAGCGGATTTTCACAGACTGCGAATCTGAGATTCCCTTTTAAAATGCAATTTAAACCAGGTGAAGTGCCAAAGAATTATAAGCTTAAGATATATGCAGAACTTGAAAGCGATGATGATAAGGATGAGACTGCAGAATATACGTATCTACCGAAATATGATGCTCCATATATTACAAAATATGCGAATACGAATACTTATGCTAGTATGGCAAATGATGGAACTTATATTACTGCAAAGATTAATGATAAGGGTGAATTGTATAATGATAGTTACTCAAGCTTTTGGTTTACGCTTGGCGGAGATATTCAGAAAAGTTTTCGGACTTATGGAAAAGTTATATTGACGGATACACTTCCTACTTATGAAGATATCGAAGGAGAGATGAGGACGGCTGTATTAGATCAATCTAATGACGAAGGATGGCAAAACAATGGAGATGGAACGGTAAGTTATATAATAGAGTTACCGGAAAATTTCGTAGATGACCCTGCACAGGTGGATGTATGGCTAGCAGAAAAAATTGAAAAAGTAGAACTTCGTTTATGTTTTCCAAAATGCAAGTTGGAAGAAAAAAATCCAGAAAGTCTTATCTGGGAAAAAGAATTAACAAATAGAGTAAAAGCGGAGTGTATACCATGGCACCGTTTGGAAGGAGAAGAAAGTGATATTTGTGAAGATGATATTAAATTTATTCTGACAAACCAACCAAGTGGAGATGGATCGTTTGCTAAATATAATTCACAAAATGTCATTGTAGATAGAGAGAATATGCGTTCAGCTCTGTATCAGTGGGGAATGAGATTCGAAAATACGAATAGTACGACTCCTTTAGAGGATATCGTTTTTTCAGATGAAAAGTTAGATTCACGGCTGAAGTTTCGAGAAATTGAAATGACTACAGAGGATTGGGAATCGAAAGTAGATTATGTGGAGGTGGAATGGGAGAATAAAGAGATTGAAAATAGTAAATATCATACAAATGATTTTGAGGGTAATAAGCTGCTACTTCCTAACGATAAAATATGTATAGGATTTAAGGTACATTTGAAGAAAGATTACAAGATGAAATTAAATGAAAGCTTTGAGATAGTGATGAGATCTACATTTCGCGAGCCTGGAAAGAATCATTTTGATAAAGAAGTAAGTGAGAATAACAGATATATTAATAGCGCTAATGTAAGCTTTCATCATGAAGGTAGTAATAAATGGATAACATTAACAAGTTGGAATGAATTTAAGTTGACAGAGATCTATGAAGGGGTATGGGTTGAAAAGACTCAACATTATGGACCATCAAATAGTGTATTTCAAGCTGGAGACAGTGTTGATTGGAGGATTCAAATTCATGGCATTCGAGAGACAGGAGAAGGATTGGCAGAAGATAAGGATTATAAGGATTTGAAAGTCGTGGATTTATTGCCAGATGGTTTTGACTTCACGTTAAAAAAATTTTGGGCAGCAGATAACTCGTATGATTGTATAGAGGGAGCAACTATAGTAGGGAATAATGGAAATGTAGAAAGAAATCCTAATTATAAACCTGAAATCATAGAAAATTATAAAGGGACAGGGCGTACTGCTTTAATTTTCAAAATAAATGCGGATAAAGCAAAAGACGTGGTAAATAATACTTTTTGGAAAAATGTAGATATTTATATTTCTTTAGAGACGGCAACAACCATTTTTCCGGGCAATTATAAAAATGATGTTTATTTAGTAAGTAAAGATTTGACGGATGATCCAACGCATGGTAAGAAGATAAAGGATCAATATGATATGGACGAAGATGGAAATACAGAGGATTATATATCATGTTGGAGTCATTCTATTACTATTAAAACAGATGATGCTATTTATTGTCAGAAATATATTGCTGAAAAAGATTCAGAAAATTGGAAAACATCTGCATTACTTTTATCGGAGGGAGAAGACTTTCAATATAAATTGAAAGTACGGCCTGTTGCAGGAAGTGATAAAAATTTGGTTATTTATGATGTATTGCCACAAAGAGGTGACAAGAATATCTTAGGAAACGACCGTAAGTCAGAGTTTAACGTACAGTTAAGAGATTTCATTGAACCACCGGATGGGTATACTATTTTTTATACATTGTCCCCTCTAGTATATAGTAATAGTATGGATCAAATATTGAAAAATGATGGGATTGAGTGGAAAGAAAAGAGCCAATTGAGTAAAAACGATTTAGAGAATATTACTGCTTTTAAGGTTGTTGCTGGAAGTGGTGTGACTTTAGTACCCAATCAAGATGTAGATGTTATTGTTCCGGTGAAGATTATTGATGAGATAGAAAATAAGGATTCTCTATTGCTAGAGTTAGAAGAGAGCGGTACGAATGGAATAGCACAATTTCTCGAATCTGTAAATAGTTTTGGATACTGTACTGACAATACAAAGACGGCTGATAGCAAAGGCACAGGGATTAAGGAATCCAATTATGTAAGAGTTAAAATACCTTTCTTAAATTTTTCAATAAGAAAGATAGGAAGTGATACAAAAAATGCTCTTTCTGGTGCAGAATTTATGTTAGAAAAAGATGGTGAAATAATAACAGAAAAAATATCAGAAACAGACGGTAGAATTATTTTCAGAGAACTGGAAGCAGGGACATATACACTAACAGAAACAAGTCCTCCGCGAGGGTATACTCTTCCAAGAGTGAATACATGGACGATTAATATTACCTGTGATTTGGACAGAAATGAGTACAAGGCAGAATTAGTGGGGAGTAAAAATATTGGAAATGGAACTAAGACAGATCCATTTGTCATTGAAAATATACCAACATATGAACTCCCGTCTACCGGAGGTATTGGAATCTACTGGTATATGTTCGGCGGTATGCTGTTGATGTTGGCAGCAGCGCTGATGGCATATAGAAAAAAGTGTAAGGGGGTGCTGGAAAGTTAAGAAGGGAAAAGGCTTTTTGGCGGTCCCTGCACCGCTCAGGAATGAGTGCAGAGCATAAAGCTTGCGCTGGAGTAAAAAAGTGCGATAAAGCACAAGTAACTCTGAAATTAAGTAAAAAAGGAATAAGAAAAGGAGAAGAAAATGAAAAAAATGAAAAAGTTATTTGCAGTGATATTATCACTGGCAATGGTACTGGGGATGTCTTTGGTGGCATTTGCGGATGAAACAAGTGCAACGATTACTGTAGCAGGTGTGGAGGGAAAGACAGATCAAGATCAAGTAACTCTATCTTATATTCAAGCGATTAAGCCAGATCGGAATGCACAAAATGGTTGGAGTTTTACAACAGAAGATATTGCAAAAGCTTATTTGGCAGGATTTGGAAAGTTAGATGAATATGAATCTAAAAATAAAGACGAAGAGAAAGAAACATTAAAACAGGATATTATTAATCAATTAATTACGGCAAGAAAGACTTCAAATGATAGTGAGGGGAAAGCTAATTCAGATGAGATTGGCAAAGCACTAAGCAATGTTGCAGCTTTATCATCAGCTGCATGGACGACACTTAGTTCTGGTACGAATTCTTGGACGGTCACAGGAGTTAATGCCGCTGGTATCTATGTTGTAAAAGCTTTACAAAATGGTTATACCTATAATAATATGGCGGCATATGTAGGATTTGATGATGCAAGTACAGCATATCCTACATTAAAAGATGTCACTTTAAATGCTAAAAGAGCAGAGATAAGTCTTGATAAAACAGGTGATCCAGACAGGGTATCAGCAGTTGGAGAAGAAGTAGAGTATACAATTACAACAATAGTACCATTTATAGATCCTAATGCAACAAACACAACTTACTGGATTACAGATATGATTACTGGTGCTGAATATGTGCTTAATACAAGTAAGAAAGTAGACGGTACAGTACAAATCTCGACAGCGGAGGGAAAGAAGGAAGACATAACGGACGCAAATAATAGTAAAGTAACTATTACACCAGAAAATAATATGTCTTTAACAATAAGGAAAGAAGACGGAACGATAGAGACAAAAACAGGAAAAGGATTCAGTATTAATTTATCACATTTAATAAATCCGCAGAATAGTAATGCGGGAAAAACCATTGAAGTAAAATATAAAGCAAAGGTTACAGAATTGAAAGTTGATAATACAGCTGCTGCTGGGCATTACTCTAATAATGGTTATGACAGTGAGTATGGTAAAGATGATGAAAAGGTTTATACAGGTGAAATTACATTGTATAAGACTGACGACGGAACACCGTCATCGCCATTGGCTGATGCTGGATTTGAAGTGACAAATAATGGTCAAGTAGTATACTTTAAAAAGGATTCTTCTGGTGTGTATACACATGTTAGAACTTCGGATATACCTCAAGATATAAATTGGGGTACTAATAGAGAAGTTACTGTGGAAATATCAAAGGCAGATGGAACAAAAGAGAATATTACTTTGGTGAAAGAAGTATTTACAACAACAGATGGTATAGTAAAGGTTCAAGGATTAGATGTAGGAACTTATATATTTACTGAAAAAACAGCTCCAGAAGGATATTCAATTAATGGAAATACAGTACAAGGTACGCTGGAGATAACAACAGAGGGAACGAATGCGAATGGTGAAATAATTGAAAATAACAGAACTGTAGCAAAACAAATTCTTGTTCAAACGGAAGACGAGGAACATATGACAGTAAAAGATACCAAGCTTTCTAAACTCCCATCCACCGGTGGTATCGGTACTACGATCTTCACGATCGGCGGATGTGCAATCATGGTTATCGCAGCAGGATTATTCTTCGCGAGCCGTAGGAAATCAACAGATGCAAAATAATTGAATGTACTTATCAGTAATTAGAAGTATACCCTGGGGGCAAGTATAACTCAACTTAATTAACCTTATGTTTCGCTGGCCTGCTTTCCCGACAGCACATGTGTAAAAGCTTCGACGTAGCCCGCGTAGCCTTGCGTTTTTACACATGTACTCTCGAAAAAGCATGCTCACCGAAACAGTAAGGCAATTAAGTTGGGTTATACTAGAAATTCCCTAGGGAGAATTCTCAGAAACTGCGCGGAGATACATCCGTACAGTTTCCTGAGAATTTTACACATAGAAGTCAGCAAGCAAGTAACAGTAGATACAACAACAAGGAGAGTCCGGATGAAGAAACATGCAGGTAAAATTTTAATAGGAATATTATTTTTAGCCGGATTGTCCTTGCTGCTGTATCCGTTCATATCTAATGAATGGAATAATTACAGACAGAAACAGTTGATCAGCAGCTATGACCAGGCGATCGCAGAGATGGAGACGGCAGGTACGATTGATTACGAGGCAGAGTGGGAGAATGCCAAAGACTATAACCAGGCGCTTCTTCCAAGCGTCCTTCCGGATGCATTTGCCAATGCGAAGGGAGAAGAGGCAGAAGGGGACAGTACATATATGTCATGTCTGAATGCTGCCGGGGACGGTATGATGGGGACGGTTGAGGTTCCGAAGATCAAGATTACCCTCCCGATCTTCCACGGTACCAGTGAAGAGACTCTGGATAAAGCGGCAGGGCATCTGCCGGGCAGTTCTCTTCCGGTGGGAGGAGAGAGTACCCATACGGTGATCACAGCCCACAGAGGGCTGCCAAGCGCGGCATTATTCACGGATCTGGATAAGATGGAGAAAGGGGATCATTTCCTTCTGCATATCTTAAAAGAAACTCTCTGCTATGAAGTGGACCAGATAACTGTGGTTAAACCGGACGATACGGAGAATCTGGGGGTAGAAGACGGAATGGATCTGGCTACTCTTATGACCTGTACCCCATATGGCGTGAACAGCCACCGGATGTTGGTACGGGGACACAGGGTTCCTTATGAACCGGAAGAATTAGCGGATGAGGGTATCCCGCTTGCCAATATGAGCCTGCATACCAATTATCTGCTGTGGGTGATCGTAGGAATCCTGATCACTGCAGGATTTAGTTTCTTCTTATATAGAAGGGAGAAGAAACTGGCGAATAACCGGGTATCGGACAGACAGAATGCAGAGAATGAGGATCCAGAGAAGAGCAAACCGCAGGGAGAGTAGACGAAGGAGTATGAGAAGAAAGATATCATCGATATTGTTCGGGCTGTTATTCCTTACAGGTTTTGGTATCCTTGCCTATCCGACGATATCGAACCAGTGGAATACTTACCGTCAGTCGAAGCTTATTTCTAATTATGATACGGTTGTACAGGAGATGACGGAGGAAGATTTTGAAGAAGCATGGGCGGCGGCAAGAAGTTATAATCAGACATTTGACCAGAACAGCATACGCAGTGATGTGTTTGGAATCAGTGAATCGAAGGATTTGAAGTCAACAGAATACTGGAAGGTGCTCAATGCTGCCGGGGACGGTATTATGGGTTATCTGACGATTCCAAAGATCAATATCAGGCTGTCCATCTATCATGGGACAGATGAGGATGTGCTGCAGACCGGGGTCGGTCATCTAAACGGAACCAAGCTTCCTATCGGGGGCGAAGGCAACCACAGCGTCCTGTCTGCACACAGGGGGCTGCCCAGTGCAAAGCTTTTCACGGATATCGACCAGTTGAAGAAGAAAGACAGATTCTATCTGCATATACTGGATGAGGATATGGCATATGAGGTGGATCAAATCCTGCCGATGGTCAAGAAGGATGACTATGATGCGCTGGAAGAGGCACTTAAGGTGGAAGAAGGCCAGGATTATGTAACTTTATTTACCTGCACGCCTTATGGGGTGAACAGCCACCGGCTTCTGGTGAGAGGGCATCGGGTTCCGTATGACGGGGAACTGGAGTCTACGCCTGTGGAATCTATGGTTCAGGCAATACAGAATTATTATATGCTGTATCTGCTTCTGGGGCTTGGAGTAACGGCCCTGACGATCCTGGCTATGCGCCGCAGGATGAAGCGCAGAGGACAGAAGGTTCATGCCGGAGATACACCGGAAACGAAGGAGAAACAGGAGTAAAAATAGAACCGGAGAATAGATTGGGTAAACTGTGAGGAGGGAAAAAGTTGAAGATAAGAAAGAGTATGAGAAAAGGATACGCACTGACTCTGGCAGCGATACTGACACTGCCCTGCCTGAGTTTGATGCAGACGCAGGCTGCAAGAGGAATCGATACAGAGCAGGAGTGCAGCCTTACGGTGTCTGTGGGAATCGGCAGTGCCGCGGGGGCGAATGACGAATATCTTGAAGATTTTAATCAGATGTCCATACCGGTGTCGGTATATCGGGTGGCGGATGTGGATGTGACGGGGCAGAAATTTACGCCGACAGAAGCATTCGCAGGCGGAGATTTGGATTTTGGCGGTATCAGCAGCACAACGGCGGCAGAGGAGTGGCAGGAGCTTGCCGGGCAGGCGGAAACAATCCGGGAGTCAAGATCGCCAAGTGCTTCCGGCGGGACCATCGTCCAAAATACAGTAGGAAGCGAGGCGCAGGGAAGAATCACCGGCTTGCGTCCGGGGATGTATCTGGTAGTGCCGGAAGAGACCTATAACAGGGATTACAGCGTCAGATATGCATTTACACCGTATTTGGCGGCGCTTCCGGGAAGTGAGTACGCACTGGAAGGCGAAGGCAGCGACGACTGGAACTATGATATGACGATCGGATTGAAACCGGAAGCAGAACCCCAGTATGGGAAACTAAACATCACGAAGAACCTGCTGAATTATAACGAGACACTGGGGCAGACTTCTTTTGCATTTCTGGTGGAAGGGCGCGAGACGCCGGACGGACCGGTAGTGTACAGTGATGTCGTCAGTACGCTTCATGACGCTGCCGGGAATGAGACTGTCGTGTTAGATAAGATTCCTGCGGGGCTAATCGTGACGGTGAAGGAGATCTATTCCGGCGCCAGCTACAGGATCAACGGCGCGGATACGGATTCTGCAGTGATCTGGTCGGATGCGGCGGTAGAAGCCGGTATCACGGGAACAGACGCGCAAGGCAATACGGCAACAGCCGGGGCTGCGGAAGTGACATTTGCGAATGAATATGACGGAGGCAACAGGGGCGGTTATGGTGTGACGAACCATTTTGATTCGGACGGAGAAGGCGGATGGGTGTGGGAGAACCCCACGACTCCTGCAGAAGAATAGGAAGGAGCTGCAACAGGTATGAAATATATTGAGAAATATGGAAAAGTAATTGCGATGTCGGCTGCGGCTCTTGGTATGACGGCTGCGCTGACGATCGAAAGCTCGATGGCGTATTTTACAACTTATGTGTCTGCCGGAGGAAGCCAGACAGTGAACCTGGGGGCGCAGACGACGATCCATGAAGATGTGAGCAGCATGACGAAGCATATCCAGGTGGCGAATGTTTCCCAGATCAATGACTGTTTCGTGAGGGTGAAGGTTTTCTATGGAGGAAACTTAAGCATTGGTTATCCGGACAGCCCGGATACGCCGTCGAATGCAGACTGGTATCTGGACAATGAGACGGATGAGAACGGGTTCCGGTATGTATATTACCGCCCGGTTCTTCCGGCAAGCCCGGGTCCGGAGAATCCGTCCCTGACGACTCCTCTGGATGTGAAGATTAACGTACCGGAAGGATTCGACAGAGATAACTTCAATGTCGTAGTGATTCAGGAATGTACTCCGGTGGTTTATGATGAGTCGGGCAACGCCACGGCAGACTGGACGACGGTATATTCGGATTACGA
>ERZ808044.472-NODE-472-length-42755-cov-13.075472_pt1 | contig 42755 bp, 27 predicted proteins | sample MGYA00380195_ERZ808044 | MGnify/ENA primary metagenome ERZ808044 (study PRJEB31490, sample SAMN06133423) | mouse gut metagenome | isolation source: Z7_2 | host: mice | place: China: Chengdu | collected 2015-05 ...
GATGCAACAGGACAAGTCAGGAGTCTACTGGGATTCCCTGGCTTCTTAGTAGCACAAACTTTTTACTCTCAAGTAATGATAGCCTTTTTCAAATATATAACCTAGCAGGCAGCGCCGCCCTTGTGCTTGAAAGGCAGGGAGAGCGGGAGGTAAATGCAGACAGGGACTCCAAGAGCTGGTTTAAAAAGGCTCTGAAGATTAGCGGTGAATTGTACCCGGATATGTATGAAGAAAACCTGGAGCAGTTGATTTCTGATTTGCCGGATGTGGAGGAAGGGTATTGGATTGATGGTTAGGGGGAGGTTTTGTGTGGCTTTTAGATAGGGAAATTGGTTAAGGAACTATAGTTCCTTAGAGTGAGTATATTAATTCGGGAGTGCTGGAAATAATTTACATTTTTGTTGGCATATGTTAAAATTTATAAAATGAGGCGATTTGTAGAGGATAATTAAATGTTATCCGCCGAATGCATAAAGGATAATACCAGATTATCGGTGGCTGAGAATTTTATCGACCGATTAAAAGGCTAATTCAGGATTATTTGATAGCAAGTCTAAAAATAATTTTTGATTATTAAAGGTAGGTGGTAGATATGGATTTGGACATTGCAATCAAAAAGAGAAGTAGTTGTAGAGCATACAAAAAAGAGAAATTAACAGAATTGCAGATACATGAGATATTAAACGCTGCTCGTTATGCACCTTCACCAAAGAATCGGCAACCATGGCGTCTTGTTGTCTTACAAGAAAAGGATAAAGATGATTTTTTGAAATTTATCCAAAGTTCTTCTGCCGGTAAGGCAGAGTCCAATCTATATGAAAAAAAATTAAATGAATTCAATAGTGAAAAAGAAACTTATAGAATTATGGTGGAAGCAGATCTTGTAATCTTAGTATTTAACGTATATCCTAGTGTTGAAGTATTAGGACAAGAAGATCCCTTATTTGATTGCACAAATATACAAGCTATTGGAGCCGCTATACAAAATATGATTCTTAAAGCGACTGAACTGGAAATTGGCAGTCTGTGGATTTGCGATATTTTTACAAGTTATCAACAAATATGTAAAAAATATTATGATAAAGGGCAATTAATTGCTGCCGTTGCCTTTGGTTATCCATCCGATATTAATATACCAAAAACAAATAGAAAATCGCTTGATGAAATTATCGTGAAAATTCAAGACTCAAATTCTAAGAATTTAATATGGGTAGGACCAAGGGAATCAGATATATACGATTGTAAGGATCTTTTCCAAGGTTCTGTAACCATATTTGGATCCAATCAAGACGGAAATGTATCGTATTGCAAAGCAAATAATGTAAGAATAGACCACAATGTTCCGGAATGTATAGATGATTCATTTTGGATTAATGAATTGAAAAATATGAAAAGAAAGTATCCCGATTCCAAAATATTATATTACAATAGCGAATTTGGATATAAAATTGATAGTGAGTTGAAAAAAGATGTAATATGCTGTAATTCATTAAGTCTCATAAAAATGCTAAATGATAAAATCACTATGCGGAAAGCATTTTCGGCATTGGTTCCAGTAGTTCCCTTTCAAGAATTAACTTATAGTAATCAATTTGATTTGTCAGCATTATTCTCAAATGGCTCAAAGTTGATTTTCCAAGATAATTATTCGTCTGGGGGGTATGGAACTAATGTGGTGGACATTAATGCTATAAATGCTGATAGGTTCGTAGGAAAAACATTTATGGTATCGCCATATTTTGAAAAGTCAATTTCTGTAAATGTACATTTGATTATTGGAACAAATGACATACTTTATTTTCCTGGGTCGATTCAAATAATTCAGGAAATAGAACATAAATTGATTTATTTAGGTGCCGATTACATAGCTTTTCAAACTATCTCTTTATTAGAAAGAAATAAACTTAGGAATCATGCAAAAAAACTGGGAGAATATTTGCAAAATATTGGTTATAGGGGGGTGGTTGGATTTGACTTTTTAATTACTGAAGATGAAATCATGTTCATAGAAGCAAATGCACGTTTTCAGGCCTCTACACCCTTGTTAAATACAGCCTTAAAAAAGAATAATTTACCTAGTGTCCAGGAAATGCACATAGCAGCTTTTTGCAATTCTGATTTACCTTTACAATGCAAGATAGATTCCATGCTTGTTCCGTATAGTATGATTTCTTATATTGAAGGAACTTGGAATAAACCGTATGCTTTAATAAATGGCACAGAAGATGTTAGCGAAATTGATAAGTTATTTAAAGATGGCTTTTCAAGGCATGATCATATACATAAAAATGCTTATTTATTTAAAATGGTTTTTAATACAAACTGTACATCTATAACTTCAGATTACAAATTGAACATTTATGAAAATTTGTTAGATATCAAGGATGATTTTTTTACTGCCATTATTAACAAGGAGCGGTTGGAAACCAAGATATCTTTATTAAATCAAGGAGTAAAGATATCGGATAGGGCGAAAAAGCATATTGAACAAATAGGCAAAATACGGAATGCTGTATTTAGTGCTGTTGACTTAACTATTTTCGATTCTTTACAAGTTAATTGCCCAAAGAATTTAAAATTTAGTGAGTTTACTCCCTGGAAAATTGATATGGACAAAGATGGGAAATTGGCACTGTTTTATTATAATAATGAAATTAGCGATGTTGTATTGGATTTGGCTGACATTTATTGCGATAATCTTATAAAGTCATATATTAAATTTTCAGATGTTTGTTTTTGGGCTACTGACCGCTTACGAATACACCATAATCTATCTTGTTGTATGAAGAAGTTAGGGATTGGATGTAAGTTTTGCGAAGTTCCGACAACCCATCGTTCCATTTCTGTAGATGATATATTGTATGTTGTTGACTTTTATTTAGAACATGCCAATACATTCCGGCATTTTCTTATTGGAGGCGGTTCAGAGCCTCGAGAAATAGAATATAAGAGTATTTTAAAGATTGCCAAACATATACGTAAAAAAAGTACAAAAGACATTTATGTTATGAGCTTACCCCCAAAAAATCTAAATGTTTTAAAGGAGTATTATGAAGCAGGTATTACTGAAATAGGATTTAATATAGAACTTTTTGATCAAAATGCCGCATTGAGATACATGCCCGGAAAAGGAAAAATTACACGGCAGGAATACTTTAAAGCCTTAGAAGAAGCGGTAAAATATTGGGGAAGAACAGGAAAAGTCCGTAGCCTTATGATAGTTGGACTTGAATCAGAAAGTTATTTGTTAAAGGGCATTCAAGAACTTTGTAAAATTGGAGTTATGCCTATTCTCTCAGTTTTTAGACCAATCCCTGGAACTGACACAGAAAACATTGTACCTCCATCGAATCATTTTTTACGGAATTTATATAGAAAAGGCACTATGATATGTGAAGAATTTTCCCTTCATTTAGGACCAGAGTGCCCTTCTTGTCAAAATAATACACTTAGTTTGCCGTTTTAGATGGGCAAATAAATATTTCGGTTATAAAGAGTATCTAATATGTCTTCCTTGCCGTCTAAGAAGTGTATTTCCAGGCTTGTAATTAATATGCCTGATTTTTGAAGAATATCTTTAATACTAGCTAATTTCTCAAAAAAGGTTTTCTCAATACTGACATTACATGATGGGGATTGCTGATTGCTATCCCCATTATTAGCAAGAAGCTTATTAAGTTCTTTCCTTAATTTTATAATTTCTGAAGTTGGTTGTTTTTTACGTACTTTAACATTTTTCTTATCTACTTTATTACTTATTATTTTACCAGTTGCCCCAATAGCCCCGCCAATAGTGATGACACTAGCCAAATCTGCAATTATAGGGCGTAATACATAAAAAATACTTTGAAAATTTGAAATCAAATCATTAAACTGACCTGATGAAAAAAAATCAATTACATTAGGCGAATTATGCCTTATTTCAATATGTTTACTGTCTAAGGAAATACCACATTCATTTGTAGCTTTTTCCAGTGCATCAAGAAGTATTGACAATTTATTATAATCGGCAGGATCGATATTTGTGTGAATTGTGAGAGTAAGAACAGGATTATCTTTTGGTGTATCAAATAATAACTTTTTTATCATTGGAAAATATATATAAAATTGATGATATTCTCCTTCTGTTAATTGAACATTTGATAATATATTATTAATCTCTGAATATAAAATGGTTCTTTTTTCTCTTGATATTTTTAAAATTTGGGATGCTTGTATACAGTAGAAATACAAAGAGCGAAAATCGTGTAAAACAGCACTTTTCTTAATACCTGTTTCATTACATAGAATGGCCTCTTCCATTTTATTTTGGACAATATAACAGTTTGTCAAAGGGAAATATTGGTTTTTTGCATTAAAAAATACTACGAAATCTTGAATCATCCCTTTATACGTTTCTCTATTAATTTCTTTTGTATATCGTGCATCGGACGATATTGTGACATTGTCTGAAGTATTAAAAATGTATTGCAAACCATTAAACGTATAAGGCATTTGAATGAATGGAAGACATACCTTCTCCATTGTAACATCTTCAAAAAAGGCATAATTTAATGTAAGCTGCCTTAGATCTATATTTTCTAAATGCATTTTTCTGAAACGACATAGCTCAAAATTTGATGACGATATTTTAGTGTTTCTTAATATTCCAGAATAGAATTCAGCACCCAGAAAAGAACATCCATATATTTCGCCATCCTGTATTGCACAGTTTGTAAAGGTGCTGTTAGCAAAATTACTTCCTTTAAACATACAATCCTGAAATACGTCTTTAGCAAAGCTACAATATTGCATCGAAACATTATTGATCTTTGATTGATAGAAATCATTATCTCTAAAAATAGTGCCATTTCCGCTTACATCTGTAAGATCGCAATTATTCCATAACCCTGATTCGAACATGGCTTGATAGAAAACAGTGCCTTTTAAATCTTTTGGCAATTCGTCTACACCTTGTCCGGAGTTTAATTGTCCCTTGATATTAAAATCTCTAAAAATATGCTTATAAATTTTTGATTCTGCCTTATTAATACTATCTTCGGAAAAGTCCTCAATCATACGTCACTCCTTGTAAGGCGTTCTTAATACTCAACCCTTAAATGTCTAAATATACTGGCGGTCAATAAAGCTTGTCAAGTGCCCCGACTTATGAGCGAAAGATTTCAGAAATATTGCTACAAATTTTATCGCCTGTGAGTATAACAGCGCTCACCGATAATCTGGTATTATCCTTTATGCATTCGGCGGATAACATTTAATTATCTTTCATAAAAAGGGCTTGTGGATGCATGTATTAAGAATGTACCCTCTGATTCAACACCTATGGAAGTATTCGATACTTAATGAATAAAATTTATGCAATGGTTGATTAAAATATCTATTTGGCTTTGCGATCCAGAAAATAATTGTTAGAATGATGCAAGAATACCAAGCGACTAGTAAGCGCTTAATAAAATAGCGGATATATAAAACCTCATAGTTCATCTATTTCTATCATACAGGTTTGTACCAGCTTTGTATGGGTACGGACTATCTATCGTTTACTAAAAAGGCAGATGGGAGCAGAGAAGGGACATTGGGGAGAACAGGCTACACTGGTATCTGGATTTCATGTTTGGTAATGACCATATGAGGGACATGCTAAGGATAGAAGAAAAGAAATCTGTAGATGATGAAAAGGATTGTGCTGTTGGTTATTAGGGCTGGTAAAGGAAAGCTATAAGCTGGGCATGAAGAGGATCCGATATGAATTCTCCATATACAAAAGCTGGCATCAGAGGGTACTGATATCAAAAATATTTTATAAGTTTATAGTTTATCCTGCTGAAAATATAAGAATATTTTCTTTTGTTGAGCCTTGCTATAATTGGAGATTTGTGTTCTTTTTGATATATTATATCTCTGCCATAGTGAGACAGCTTTTGGTTTCGGTAGCAATTCGAATATATATTTATCTTGCCAATCATTGAGTATAACCCCATTTTCTGTCAGGGCATAATAAACTTTCATGGTAAGCATATAGTCACTTTTGCAGATGAAGTATAAATCATCTGCACTCTTTTGTTTAAAGTCATCCGCACAAAATATACCATTCTGAAAAAATATTTCATACAATACATTAGGAAACCGATATCCAATAAAAGCTTTTTTAATGGAAGATAGGGAATATATTTGTACTCCATACTTTTGACAAATATTATCAAGTTCTATCATGGTACATTTTCCCATATTTCGCAACATTAATATTTTCTCTTTGGGAATAGATGATAACTGTGACAAGTAAAGGATATTACAACGTTTAAGGATATTTTGTAATCGCTTTGACATGGGAATATCACAAACGGTTATTTCAGCTTCCGATGGATACAGATCCTGTGATATATTTGATTTGTTGAGCATATTTTGCATATTATGGCCTCCAAATCGATTAATAAGAATGATTTATGTCGTCGCAGACCCTCGAAGCCGTCGCTGGTGTCTATCTGAATGACTGCCGGTATCCAAGACAGCAGACGGTTCCTTAAAGCTTAACTAACTGACATTGATATCTGAATTGTAATTAATTATAATACATTATTTTTGATTTGTGAAATAAAGAAAAATCTCTACCCCATCCTCTAATAGGCTTGAATAAAATACTAAATCTGAATTATTCACGGCAGTATAAGAACGCATATAATTCGTCGTAGTTACCGTTACAGCCACTCCTAATACATCACCTTGCTAATTCACATTTCAAGGTAAAAGATTGTAAGAGAGTGTGGGTTTACGAACTTCCTGCTGAAATTTGAGGATGAGTATACCAGCAGGCGGAGGGAAAGCATGAAGGAAAGAAAAATATATACAGGAGCATGATTTATATTTATCCTGTAACTCCTACCTGAACGAAGAAAAGGGATTCTATCTGTATTCTGCAGAGGAACTGACGTAGAAATTTCATATAGGCATACTGAACCAGATTACGGCGATCAGCAAGATTGCGGAGTACGACTTGCGGGAGCTGGAGCCCTTAAAATACATCTGCAGTGTCAGAATGGGAAACCGGATCTATGAGAGCGAATTGAGCATGGAACCGGAAAAAATACTGGCAAGGCTGTTAGGGGAAGTGGAGGCTCTACGGCATGCAAGGGGAGTGAGGTACCGGTTCTGCAACCTGCGTCTGATGTGCATATATGCGGTACTTTCCGGATACTGCGAAGCAACGGATATCGAACACTATGTGGAGTTAAACTTCGAATATTTCAGGAATCTGATTGGCCAAAAAGAAGTGATGTCCAATGACACGTTCCCAAGAATACTGCGGTTTACGGATTTCGAGCGGCTTTCACGGAGTCTGGCAGGGTGGCTGAACAAAAGGTTTTTCGATATATGCTGGAGATATCTGGAAATGAAAGTGTTACCTGTAGATGGAAAGGCGGGCAGGACAGTAAGTGAAAAATCAAGGGGAGAGAAATAATGCCATGTATGAGAATCTATAGGAGTGGAGACAAAACGTGTGGGAGAAAAATAAGACAAAATTAGTTGCCTGCCGGAATACCTGAATTTCTGATTAAATTCCAATTTTACGATTGCCCAGTTTATTCTGGAAGTATATTGGAAATAATTTACATTCCTTTTCCTATATGTTAAAATTAAAAAAATGAAGCTGATTTAGCAGATAATAAAAAGTTATCCGTTGAATTAGAGACCAAAAAGGTTAATTGGCTATTAGTGAACGGATAGATATTGGTAAAATCAGAAATCAGTTAGAGAACAGATATAGAGATGGATTACTAAAGCATAAAAAAGGAGCTTTTTCCATATGATACAAGGTACGTTGGCAAATTTAATAAAAGAAAAAGTAACTTATACGCGAATCTTAATTTGCACATTTGTTATTGTAATTATAGGAATCGGGCTTCAGTTTTTTGAACCATACACGATGTTTTATTTTTTATTTCCTGTATTACTTATTATGTCGTTGTCCATAGTTTTGATTTTACAATTTTGTCTAAAAGAATTACAGAAATTTCAAGATAAATGTAAAAATGATGATGTAAAACAATTCTGTGGTTGCTTGTTTCCAGAAAAAAATAATTCTGTGCTTTTAGTGATTTATCTAATAATGGTTGCCGTGTATTTTGTTTGTATATGCCGGTTACAGTTTGTGGAAATAAATTTAATGGGGCTGTACATTCTGCTTTTTGGAGGAGGAACTTTTTTTCTTGCGCTAATTAGCTATGAAGTGTGCGTTAGATTAACAATATCATTGAGAGAAACGGAAAGAAATATCTCAAATATAAAATATGATGAAATATACCCTAAAGATACTTTATGGTTACAATATTTCTTTCATTTTCACAAAGTTTTAAAAAATGCAGCGTTAGTTATTAGCATGCTTTTTGTATTGGAAAACTCAATGCTATTTGTTGCCAACTACGAAAAACTTTCTCTTACCGATTTATCAGAAACATCAAAGGAGCCTAATCTTCTAAAATCTTTGCCAATAGAATGGTGGGTAATATGGGTATATATCCTTGTTACTATTGTATTAGCGCTTCCGTTCATGACTTGGATTCGAAACCAAAAATTAAATAATATTGTATCTTATATTCAGGAAGACTTTAATAAAAAAATGAGAATTTCGCATACATTGGATGACTTGCGAGGAAATCCTCAAAAATATTATTCTGTTTTGAATATAATACAGTTTGTACAAAATTCATTAAGAGAAGCATACCTTCCCCGCCGTATTGATAGAATTGCTTCACTTAGTGCATCAATATTGACTTGTTTTGCTCATTTAATTTCTTTCTATATGACGTTAGGTGCTGGTTTTTTCAAATAACCTTTTTATCAACAAACCTACATAAAAAATATAATGATTTTATACACAGCTCAGCTGACTCATCATATCTGCAACACTATCTGGATGAGTCTTGCTGGCAAGACGGAAAAAAACTACTGTTCGGCTATTTGTCACCATGTGCGCGTGATACTCTTATAGGACGATAGCTTAGCTTAGTATATAGTCATTAAAAATATTATAGAACGACATGATTTTGAAATTTAATAGGAGAAAAAGACATATGAAAAATGAGAATGATAGTTATTATAACAGAATTATGGGAAATTCAGAACAATCTTGCAAACATCTTTTTCATAATAAATGGATATCCTTCTTAGATGGTATATCATTGCCATACAGTAATGGTATACAGTTAAGGATAGGAAATCACCTTCGTCCATTATTAGTTTACTGGGGCAATGCCTTGGGTACCGAAAAAGAAGATACTATATTGAACGAAGATGTGACGGAAATAGCTATTTGTGTAGAGATTTTACATAAAGTATCTATTATTGTAGATGATTTGATTGATAATGATATTAAGAGACACAACAAGACTGCATTTCATATCCAATATACTCCTGAAGAAACCATCATTTTTGCAGTTTTTATGATGGGAAAAGCTTTTGAAAAAATAAATATATTATCTCAAAAATATAATAATCTGGAAACCCCCTTTAATGATATATACTCGAAAACTCTTCAAGAAATGGCCCATGGATGTTTGGTGGAATTATCGTTAACAATTGAACAAAGATATAATTATGAGAACATTGTATCTATCATTTGTAAAGAAACATCTACATTGATTAAAAACAGTCTCTTATTAGGCCTTATGACGAATAAGCCAAAGAAACAGGAAACTATTCATATGATTGAATTAATAGGCGATAAAGTCGGATATCTTTTTCAGGCAATGAACGATTTAGAACCCTTTTGCTCTGCTGGCAATCTTATCCGACATAAGGGAGTATTAAATATGGATTTTGAACATTCACGAAAAAATATAGTTCTTCCTTATATCTATGGCGCTTGCTCTATACGTGAGAAAAGTCAATTATTAAAATCAAAAGAACTGAATATGGAAATGATACTTAATTTATATAAAAAATATAAAATAGAATCTATTATAAAAAAAGATTTGAAAGATATAGAAGAGGGACTTGAAGTCAATTTTAATGAACTTAGTAACTTGAAAATTAATTTATCCTGTTTAAACGATTTTCGAAAATTTTATGAAGATATTATGCATATTGCCAAAGAGAGATTAAATTCTGTTTCACAGGAACCTATTGATTAAAAAAGACTTCAAATTAGGATATTGGTTTATCAAATTAACTATGTGAAGAACAAACGATGCCATAGCTACAATAGTTGGACCTAAGCGTTGAACTTTTACAGGATAATCCGGACTGGTAATTAAACTGTTAATAAGTCCATTACACATGTAGACTTCTGAAAAATGGTTTGGATTCTTTTCCATTGGAAAATTAAATTTATATGATAATATTTCTATACTTTCGTTTTTTAGATTATTAACAATTGCAGATAAAAGTGACTCCTGCATGTAAATAATAATTGGAAATGCCAATATGATTACAACGAAAATGACTGCCCATGTGACAAGAAAAGAAAAGTTATCAGGCATACTTATATTTGAAAAAGTAACATTGCCATTAGGAATGAGTATAAAATATTCGAAAACATATAAAAATCCTTCAATAAAAAAACACCATTTTGCATGATTTGTTAAAATCCCTATTTTGACCAAAAAAGGGGTATATGCGGGTATCATTTTATTATAGGGTAAACAAGAACATTTACTGATCCTATATAAAAACCATAATAACCATAAATATTCTGCATATCCAATGACACTTATTGACACTGTGATAGAAACCATATAAACTGCATAACATCCAACAACATCTAATCTTATATAATGTTGCGAAAAAATACCCCAGAAAAAAATGGATAGTACAATAATACAGAGAAGCAGATTTTGAGGATGAAATGCTTTCTGACGAAATCGTTTATAATTTTGCCTTAGCTCAATGTTTTCCTCTTTTATATTTTGTAAAATGGTATCATCTAAGAACAGGATGGTAAGGGCATATTCTCGTCCGATATATAATGTTATAATTATATTTAATGTAAGACAAATTAGATGTGGGAAAAAATAATTTATAGTCTTTGCATAAGTTAGTATTATTATACCTATTAAAAAGTTAAATACCAATAAACCTACTATTTTCTTTGAGAATTTGTGCAAAAAGAGAATGCCTTTTTCTAAGGAAAAAGTTAAAATCTTTAACCTTATTTCAGAAATAAGAAGGAAAAATTTTGTTTTGGTAAAAATTTCTCTGATTTTTCTAATTTTCTTTTTCATAAATAACCTCATTTTTCTTGAAGGGAGTATCTCAAATGAACTTTGATGTAATTATACTTGGTGGTGGGCCTTCCGGAACTGCAGCGGCAAGTATATTATCTGAAGCCGACGTTTCAACACTTATTGTTGAAAAAAATTATTATCCGCGCAAAAAAACATGTGCAGGTATTTTAACAAATAAAACAATTTCCTTTTTATCAGAAAATCTTTCTTTTTGGGAAATAGATCAAGCATTTTCTTCTAATAAGGTCACTATAATGTATCAAAGAAATAGTAAAGTACATTTTACAGTGCAATTTCCATTCATATTTGTTGAAAGACAAATATTCGATTCTGAGTTATTAAATATGTGTAGGAAAAAAGGCACACATGTCATGGAAGGATTAACTGCAGTAAAATTATTTCCGAATGAGAATAAGATACTTCTTTCAAATGGGAAAATTTATACATATAAATTTCTAATTGCTGCTGATGGAGTATTTAGCCCAACCCGTAGACAACTCGGTTTAGCAAACATTCCGGCAGCTTTTTGCATACAAGATATAGTAAAACGAAACTTGTGTCCCGACGCGTTAGCACAGCTTCAGGAAGTTCAATTAAATTTTGGGAATGTACTACAAGGTTATAGCTGGATTGTCCCATACCAAAATGATATTGCTGTAGGAACAGGCATCTTTACAAATCCAATCAATTATTCTGCACTATTAATCGAACACGAAGCATTGTGCAAACATATTGGTTTCCCCACTTCGTCAAACAGACGTGGAGCATTTGTTCCAATTGGAGGGTTTAATAGCCAAACAGAACATCCGTATGATAACATTGTCTTTGTGGGAGATGCTGCTGGTTTAGCAAATCCACTAACAGGAGAGGGAATTTATCACGCATTATTATCTGGTTTTTATGCAGGTAAAGCTTATTTACAAAATGCACAAAACATCAGAATAACTTACCTGTCTTTTTTACACCCCATATTAGAACAGCTTATGGAACAAAAAGAAATGTTTCCCCAATATTACAATCAGATTTTATTAGAGAATATTCTGTTTCAATTAAAAGATTGTCCAGAATATCTGTCTTCAATTTGTGATGATGTAATATCGTTAGAAAACAAAACTTATAGCTCTCTCCTCAGGGAGTTGCAGCAGTTGTTACGGTAGGGTTTATTTTATATCAGTTTTCTAACTGATTCCTGAATCTACCAATATCTATCCGTTCACTAATAGCCAATTAACCTTTTGGTCTCTAATTCAACGGATAACTTTTTATTATCCATTAATTGATAGTAAGTAGAAAATTTATAATCGCTTGATCTCACAAAGTGCATTTAATAGGGTCTTGTGCATTGGTATGTATACATACTCACATGCCGCGAGATATGGACGAAAAGGTTTCGAAAGGGAGCGATGGGTGCTTATGTACGAATTTTTAGAGTAAGTTAGATGAGCAGCAATGATGGGATCGGATCAATCGAAGTGATTTTTTCAAAAGAATTTCTGAACAGAGTCGATAAAAAGGTAGTATCCAACAAAGAAGCAAGTGGAGTTGACTGGGTTAAGGTAGAGAAATTAGACGATTCCTGATTTGGAATAAGAAAGATTGTCTATTGCGAAATGCCGGACAACACCGTAGACACTTCCATAAGTACGGAATACCCAAACAAGGTGGGGAGGGCGTATGCACTTCTCTATCAGGAACCAGGATAGTTCTGCCATTGGGATCATATGCAGGTAAAAAAGATGTATAGGACAGCTTTAGAAATCAATCAGGGTTTGTCACGTTTGTGATTTTTTGCATCAATGACAAACCCTTTCTTTCATTATTTATCCAGCAGCTCGCTAATATCAGAAAAACTAATATACAGATCATCATATATGCCGGCTTTTACAGAATCGGAGAAGGTATAGTCACCAGTATTCTCAGTTTCAAAGTTATAGACAAGGATACGGTTTTTTTCCGGATCCACAATCCAGTATTCCCTGACGCCGGCAGTACGGTATTTAAAGAGCTTTGTAAAGTAATCCATCCGCCTGCTACTGGGGGATACGACTTCAATGATCCAATCAGGAGCACCTAAACATCCCTTATCATTGAGCTTGCCGGGATTGCATATGACGCTGATATCCGGCTCCACATAGTTTAAGTCATCTTCATTTAAAAATACTGCAAATGGAGAAATATAGGGTCTGCAGGAACCGTTTTTTGATTTGATGTACTCCCGGATGAGCCCAAAGATCTCTCCGGAAATATCCTGGTGCTTCCGGTTTGGCGGAGCCATATAATAGATCTGTCCATCGATCAGCTCGGCGCGCTTACTGTCCGGAAGGGCATAAATATCATTAATTGTATAAAGATTCTCCTGTGCTAATGCTTGTGCCAAAGTATCACTTCCTTCCGCAAATATTCATTCCAGGTTGGCATAAAGACACTGCATGCTTCAACATTGCTATTTTATTATAACCTATTACGGGAAAAAGTAAATAAAATCTTTTCTGTGAAAATCATATATCGATCGTCACCTAAATATGGTAAAATTACTTTAGCAAAGGAGAATACGCACCATGGCTAGTAAAAAGGAGTTAGTGACGAAATTTACGAAAGCAATAAGAGAGGGCAATGCCGCAATATTTGCCGGGGCCGGGCTGTCAAGGCCATCCGGATATGTGGACTGGAAAAATTTGTTGCGTCCTTTGGCAGATGAAATTGACCTCGATGTGGATAAGGAGAATGACCTGGTGGCTGTCGCACAGTATTACCGCAATAAGCGGGGAACCCGTGGCTCCATTAATCAAACAATCGTAGATGCATTTTCATCAGATGCGGAGATCAATGAAAATGTCTGTATACTGACAAGACTGCCGATATCAACATATTGGACAACAAATTATGACTGTTTGATTGAAGATGGACTTAAGGAGAGCAGTAGAAAGCCGGATGTGAAGATCACTCAGGAACAACTGGCAGTGACCGCTCCCGGAAGGGATGCGGTTGTCTACAAAATGCATGGCGACGCTCAATTCCCTTCAGAAGCGGTGCTGACCAAGGATGATTACGAGACATATGAATGCAAGAGGCCCTTGTTCAGGACAGCATTAAAGGGGGATTTGATCTCAAAAACCTTCCTGTTTATTGGTTTTAGCTTTGAGGATCCTAATCTGAATTATGTCCTGAGCCAAATCCATTCGCTGGTCGGGGAAAACAAGCGGGATCATTATTGCTTTTTTAAGAAGATTGAAAAAGATCCCGGCGAGACGGATGAGGAATATACATACAGGATGGTTAGACAGAAGCTGAAGGAAGAAGATCTGGGGCGGTATGGGATACAGGCAGTCATGATTGACGATTATAGAGAGATTACGGATATGCTGAAAAAGATCGAAACCGCCGTAAAAATGAACAATATCTTCATTTCGAGCAGTGCAGATGGTTTCGGCCCTATTTGGAGTGAGGAATCTGCCGGAGAACTGGCATACACATTAGCCAGGACGCTGGTAAAAAACGATTACAGAGTGACATCCGGATTCGGCATGGGGATTGGCTCATCCATAATTAATGGCGCCCTCAGTGAAATTTATGAAAGTAAATATAAACATATAGATGAATTTCTATGTCTGCGGCCATTCCCACAAAATATTGCCGATTCGGTTAAAAGAAAGGAATGCTTCACTAAGTACCGGAAGGATATGATCGAAGAGGTTGGGACTGTCATATTTCTATTTGGAAATAAGATGGAGGGAGGAACATTAACAGACGCAGCAGGCTGCCTGGAGGAATTTGAAATTTCCAGAAAAAGGGGAAAGATCATTATTCCGGTAGCAAGTACAGGAAGCGCTGCTAGGTCTATTATGGAAGAGATAAAGAAAAACATGGATGATTTTCTTTATTTAAAGGAAGAGCTTCCGATCCTTGAAAATGAAACAGATGCACAAAAACTGACAGATGCGGTTATCCGTATTATAAAAAAGCAACAGAATATGTCAATAAATGTGTAAAATGAGAGAAGCAACTTTTCAATGGGAAGTATACAGGCATTATAAAGGGTACAGACGCAGCCTGAACGATTCTTTAGACGGCGCTGTCCGTAGGTATGTGGGGGAATGCAGATGAAAAACACATGGGATCAAATACCGAATTTTGACGATCCATACGCCAAGATTCATACCAGAAAACATTCTTCAGGAGCAGAGATCGTTGAGGTCATTTATGGGGCGGTTGATTCAGCCGGGCAGCCGACAACTCCTGAAAATAGTAAAGCCGACAGGCATGGACACTGGATCGCATTAAAACTTGATGGCGCCTATCAGATGCTGTACTGGAGACATCCGGGAGAAAAGGGGGTGCAGGAATATGAAGACAACACATTCGGAGATGCGCTAAAGGCACAGGAAAAAGATATCAGGGAGAAGGAATCCATTATAAACGAAGCGTTTGCCCTGGCAAAAACAGAGCCATATTCGATCCGTGATTATGAGATCTTATGCGCCAGGTGGAATAATCTTTTTAGCTGGAATACCCCAAAAGAGGAAAAGCTCGAACAAAGGTGGCAGGTTGCGGCAGAAAGGAATAACCTTGCCAAACAAAAACTTGAAAGCCGGATGGAGAGCCGGATAATAAAAAAGAACCTGATCCAGGAAGCCGCATCCCTTTCTAATTCCACGGACTGGAAAACGACCAGTGCCAAAATGAAAGAGCTCATGGAAAAATGGAAGGAGGCAGGGTATGCCGGAAAGGATTACAACGACCAGCTGTGGAAGGACTTCCAATTGGCCAGGCAGACTTTTTTTGACCGGCAAAACAGGCACTTTGATGAGCTGAATTCTCAGCGGCTTCAAAGTAAGCAGAAAAAGCAGGCTCTGATAAGGGATGCCCGAAGCACTGCCCAATATTCTACCGATTGGAAAGGAACAGGGGATAAGTTGCAAGGCCTGCTGGAGCTCTGGAAATCAGCAGGCAGTGCCGGTCATGAGGAAGATGAACGCTTGTGGGAAGAATTCCACCAAATCAGTGATGAATTTTATTCCAGGAAAAAAGCTTATTACCAAAAGCTTGATGAACAGTTTTTGGAAAACAGACAGTTAAAAAGCGGCCTGATTGCCGAAGCACAGGGAATCGCGGGGTCATATGATTATTCGGCATCTGGCGCTGACCGTATGAAGGCCTTGCAACAACGCTGGCGGGAGATTGGTTCTGCCGGTAAAGATTACAACGATCAGCTTTGGAGCTCTTTCCGCTCTATCATGGATGCTTATTTTAATTCGCGGAATGTTGCTCTTGCAAATAGACACCAGGAATGGGTTGCAAAAACGCAGGATGCGATCGGGAGAAGGCAGCTGAGGATTTCCCATATCCAGCAAAATAATCACAATCTGTACGACAGAATCTCAACGACACGAAATCCTGACAAGGTGAACGAAATTTATGGATGGATAAATGAAAATGATGCCCTGATTAGGGAGCTGGAAATGGAAATCTCTGATATGGAAAGACAGCTTAGAGGGTGAGTGATCCAGATACATGAAGACATTTTCCATTATATTTACTTATGAGGTAATCTATGACAAATGAACTGACATTAACTGGCCAATGGTATATTCCACAAACACATGAAACTTTACCTGGGACGCTTCTTATTATCCGTGATAAAAAACGTATCATCCTGCGCCTGACGGCGCTGGCTACGGAAGATGACCCTATGGCTTCTGTTCATGCCTTTGGTCATCAGGAATTGATACAAGGCAGAATAGACACTGGAGGGAAAGTACTATTATATGACTGTACTTTCGGCGGTCCTCATAACTATATTGGACAGAAAACGGAAGTTATGGTGACAATAGGTGCCGCATTCTGGAATCTTGACATAGACAGTGCAGAAGACCTATGTTTTCAAAAAGTCAGTATTGATTTTGGGGAGATCATCGAATGGAGCGGTCTATGCTCTTATGAATGGGAAATGACAGAAGACGGTAACGGGGACAGGCTGGTTTGGAAATGTGAAAAGGATGTTGTATTTCAGATTGATGAAGAAGTCAGTTTGAGAATATCAGCGCAGCCAGGTTCCCATAAAATGTGGTCTTATACTAAAGAACTGGTGGTATCACAGGCGGTTTATATGTTTCTGGAATACCAGACGGAAAGACACTGGAAGAGTATTGAAAAGGACATTCATGCATTGCGCAGTCTTTTGACTTTGGGAATGAGCAGGCGAATCTTTATTGATGAAATGCAGTATTATCATAAGTCAAATCGGGATCCGGGAATTCCGGGATATATCCATGGAGCGTCTGTGTACTTAGGAGATGAACAGGAAGGACGAACATCATCAGACAAAGGGAAATACCGTTATCTGTTTACTTTGGATGATCTGACGGAAGAAGGGTGCAGATGTCTGCGTAATTGGTATGATAAATATGAGAGGATGAAACCGGTCGTAGAATTATATGAAGCGGCTTGGAATGTCCCAGGTATATCTGCAGAGATGCTGTTCCTGAATCTGGCACAGGCATTAGAAACTTATCATGCACGTTTTGTGTGCGATGACTTAAAGCAATATGTCCGGTTGGTAGATGCTTTTTTGAGAGAAACATATGAACTGGAGGCTGATGTGGAATATTCTGAGCATGAGAAGGCGCGGCGCAGGATTTTGATCAATCAGGATGAGGACAAATCAAAGAGTATTGTGTTGAAAAGCCGCCTGGGATATTTGTTTCTTGCCCGTTTTGAATATGTTTTTTCGTTTCTTGATTACAGCAGGGAAGATTTTATTGAACGGATGGTCCATACAAGAAATTATTACACACATTATTCCCCGGATAAGGAAAGACTGATTTTTCCACTTAGGAAGCTGCCTTATGTGAATGGGATATTGATGGCAGTATTGCAGTACTATATGATGAAAGAGATCGGGATTCCAGATGACAGGATCAGAAAGAAGGTCGGGATGCAGATCGAGGGTGTAATGCGTTCATATCGTATCATGGAGCAGTAATATAAAGGGATAAGAAGTGAATGAAGAATCAGGTATAAATAATGGGGTGAACTTATTATGTCGCTAAAAGCTGAGATTGTAAAAACTGCTCTTACTGTGGCTATTAGCTGGGAATTTCCCGAAGCAGTAGTTATGCCTGTTATTGCTGGCGGGGCTATGGATTATTTTGCAGATATATATGATGATTCAGAAGATAAGAAGAAACAAGCTGCATCTGAAAAAATTGACAAAGCATATTCTGAGATCTTCTCAAAAAAGTATTTTGAAGAGCAGGGTTTAGACTCCGAAAAGATACCGTATTATGAAGCTCAGATAAAAGACATTTTGCAATATACACCACTCGACTTGGAATTGTTATCTTCATACAAAAGCAATACTACGGGATTGTGCCGTTTTTTGACGGAAAAATTCCGTGATGAATCTTTAGAGAGGTATTTGGATGATGAGAAAGCGATCACTCATATTTTATCAAGTATTCTGCCGAGGATGATAAGGATCATATCCTACGATCAGGATATGGTATTTGATTTTATACTTCAACTGGCACATAGGATTGGAACTGCCGAGAAAAAAATAGAAGAACTGCAAAGATTACTTACTGAATTTGACAGGACAAAGCAGCAGGAACATCCTGTCTTCATATCTGATCTCCCATTTTCGCCAAGTGAACATTTTATCGGGCGAGAAAATGAATTGGAAAATGTATATGGAATTATTGGTTCCTGCCAATCAGTAATGCTGTATGGTTTAGGTGGTATCGGTAAGACTGAAATTGCAAAGCGGGTTGTAAACCGTATATTTGATGAAAAATGTGAAAAGCATGGAATAGAAAAGATTGCATGGGTAGATTATGACAATATTGATATAAGAAATTGTATTACAAGGGCATTACATGATACCCGGTCTATCAAAGATTCTAACGAAGCATGGGCTGCAGCACAGAGAATCATTATGAATCATGGCAATAGATTATTGATGGTTATTGATAATGTTGAAAATGATACAGATAAGAATTTGCTGAGATTATCTAACCTGCCGTGTGAGATCCTGATAACCAGCAGGGTCAAAGAAATAGCAGGATTTCAAGGAATAGAGGTTGGGACTCTTTCAGAGGAGGAATGCATAACTCTTTTCAGGAAGCTTTGTACGAAACATCCTGGAACAGATGACCATGTAAGGCAGATAGTCCAATTGGCAGATTGCCTGACTGTCGTAATTGAACTGCTGGCCAGAATTGCTGAACAAGAAGAGTCTACACTTCCGGAATTTCTTGCGGCCTTGAAAAACTTAGGATTCCATCTCAGCAATGAGGAGTCTTCATCTATTCATGAGAAATTACAGGATGAGGCTCGTGTTATAGAGCAGATTGCAAAGCTTTTTTCAATCAGGCCGTTAAAAGAAGAAGAAGCGGATCTTCTTATGCCTATGTCTGTTATTCCATCACTGGCTTTTTCTTATGAAAATGCAAAGGAATGGTTCCGTGTTACAAATCATAGAATTTTGAACCGGCTGGTAAAGACTGGTTGGTTAATGATGGATAATTCCGCCAAAGCAGGGCAAGAGCATCGTTTGAAAAACCATTATCTTATGCATTCTGTGATCGCATCTGCGGTTCGTTATCAATATCGTGATGTTCTATATGATAATTGCCGTGATTTTATGTGTAAGTTATCAAAGGAGATGCAGTATCCTAATGATGAGCATGGTGCAGAAAAGATACATCTTATTCAGTATAGCTGGGCTATCAGGGAATTGCTGCAGGATCATTATAAAGATGAACAAGATGCGGATTTCATGCTTTATATGGCAAGGATTTTTACTGATATAGCTAATTTTGAGCAGGCATACCTATTACTTAGACATTGTGTCCGTCTCTATGCCAAAGATAAAAAACTAATTGTGAAGCAAATAAGTTGTTATAATCAGATTGGCATCTGCTTCAATTATCAAGATAAATGTAAATTTGCTCTTACTCAGTATAAAAAAGCATTTGAGCTTGCGCATAAGTATCAGGTTGATTTGAAACTTTGGATTACCCTTTATACAAATGCAGCTCTTGTCTTCATGAAAACAGACGGATTTGAAAGAGATGGATATGCTGACACATATTTGCAGAGTGCATACAGGTATGCTATGCTTGTATATGGAGAAGATCATGTTGAAACACGAAGAATTATTGTCTTGTGGAATCATTGCCTGGCCACTTATGACCCTCAAACGGCTAAAGAGAATTTTGAAAAAGTTATTCGTGAGGAGGAGGAATATTATGATGCGATGCATCCACAGCTATCCGAAACTTATTCTTCCTATGCCTTATTTCTTTATGAACTGGGTAACTATAAGGAGTCTTTAAAATACTATAAAAAGGCTTTTTTTGTTAAGAATAAGGTTATGGGTCCGAAACATCCGGAAACAGCAGATCTTGTCAATAGTATTGGGCTTATTTATTTGTATATTGGAAAAACAGAAAAGGCGAGAGAATGTTTTTACTATTGTATGGAAGTTGCGTTGGAGAGAGAAGGAAAAAACAGCCCAACAGTTGCTACAATATGTAATAATATTGCTATGCTTGCTTTCAATGAAGAAAAATATAAAGAAGCATATGCCACTTTCTCTGAAGCAGAGAAAATAAGTCGAACATGTCAAAAGGTATACGGAAACGATTATATAGAGGATATATCTCGGATTCTCTGCAGTGAAGGACAATGTCTTATCGAAATTGCTGGAAATATGATTCAGGAATTCGCTGAGAAAAGAATAAAGGCAGATCCGGAAACATCTATGCAAATCGTACAGTATCTTCAGGATGCAATCAAGAAAATTCAGATGGCAATTCGGTTATTATTAAAAGAAAAACAGAGATATCGGTTTCAAATCGCTCAGACTTATGGGTCATTAGCTTCTGCTTATGAACGACTGGGCTGGGTAGATGATACGAAAAAATGTTTCCAGAGAGCAATTGAGGGTACCATGGAAAGTAGACATGAATTTCATCCGGCTTTAGCATATCTTTATAATAATTACGGCCAGTTCTTGGATGATCAGGGAAATTACGCCGAGGCTTTGTATTATGTAAAAAAAGCAGAAACGACAATGCTATATAACGGAGTTCAGGACGATAATTTAAATCTGAGAGCGGTTCGCGCTGCAATAAAGGCAATTGAGAAAAAGGTAAAAGATGCTGAGTCTTAATTATATAACTCTCTTTCTATTGCACGTGTGGGCAAGTCTATGTTATTGTCACTGATCTGCGTTATATGTTCTGAAAGATGTATTCTGTCAATGCAGGGGAGAGGGATATAGTCATACGGAATAGGTTCAACTAAAGGGTATTCCTTTTTTACAGATAGATCGGTGACACTTCTGCCAGATATGGGGATGCAAAAATACGCATAGCTAATGTGATTGAAAAGGCATCAAAATAGATAAGCAGGAAAATACCACATGGGAATTATAGCGGGATGATAAGAATGTAGACATTTACCGTGCTTTACGCATATTGTCTGCATTTTTTATTGCAAAGGTCATCAGTTTATTGAATCTTTACTGGCTGTATGATACGATGTATTACAAATTAAGTTAAAACTGTTCTGTTTTCAAAGGGCGAGTGTGATTAGAATCCTGTTAAAATGATATTGGGAGGTATGAATATGAGGATTTTTATCAGTCATGCAACGAAAAACAAGGAAATTGTACTGAAATTTGCAGATTTTTTGGAATCAATCAGCAGTGAGATAGAAGTCTTTTGTTCTTCTGAAAGCGGAAGCATAAGTGTAGGCAAAAATTTTATTGTAACAATATTTAAAGAGTTAAATGACAGTGATCTGTTTGTACCAATACTTAGCAGAGAATATTATGAAAGCCGGTTCTGTATGATCGAATTAGGGGTTGCATATTCATATTTGTTTAACAAGTATGAGAAGAATGGAGAAGAATATATTTTTCCGTTTGCACTGTATCCAGAGACTAAAGGAAACGCACTGTCCGGAACTCCAATGGCCAATATCCAGACCGGAGAGCTAAATGACGAGAATGATATCAGAAGCTTTTTAGAATGCCTTTCAGCAGATAAAGACCTTCATCTGGGATCAGGGATAAATAGAAAACTCCATTCTTTCAAATCCGAGATTGACCAGATCTTTCTAAGAGACCAGGATATCATGGGTCTGTCCAAGATTGGTGTGTTCTTTGATGACAGTATTGACTATAAAAAAAGAGAGGATATCGTAAGCTATAGTGTCAAGGACGATGCGGTAATAGCGAATTTCAACATGAATCCATATGAGGCAGAGGATGCTAAATATCCTAATTTTATCAGTGTAGTTCTCGGATATGTTGATAAATTAGATATTGGACGCTATCTGGATTTCAATGATGCGGCAGAATTTCGATTTATAGTGACCAGTTTTACAAACTCACTTAAGAAAATATCTGTTGAGTTTAAGCATTCTGATAATAATAAAGTTTTGGAGACATTTGAGCTTCCGATCGTTTATGGAGAAAACAGATTAAGCATTCCTTTGAAAAAAATGCGGAGTAAAGCACTAAGAGAAATCTCAGAATTATGCTTTGTTATACATCCGGAGGATGTCGTTGAGGAGGAAGGAATGTTCCAAATCAGCGAGATCGGAATACAGTAAACATAGATATTACTTTCAGCATTTACCATGATATAGAAGAATGAGCAATTTTTCATATACTTCGGATATTATTTGCGCTTATAATTAGGTAGCTAATCAAAAAGAAATCACAAAGGAGAAACTGTGAAAAATGGAAATTCTATATTGTTCTTTACATAACCTGGATTTGATTATGGATGATCCAGTCCGAAAGGAGATTCCTTCTGATTTTAACTCATACATCACGGAATATGTCAATTTTGCAACAACTGAAAACAAAACATCCAGAATGTATTCTGTTCCTGATCACAATACGACTGTCATGCATTGCATTGCTGAACTGGCTGCGGATGTCGTCCGGCAGGGGAATATGGTGGCGGATGAAACAATATGTTTGGAATTATCGGATAGTATAGCACGGAAACTTTTTGTCATTGAACAGGCTACCCAGCTTCGAATGGCGCATCTGACTAATTTACAGAGAGGCAGTATCGTACAAGCGCTCATTTTGGAAAATGGTGAGTATCAGTATATAATTGCAAAGGTTGAACATTCAGAATGGTATGATGGTGAGACTTTAGCGAAGAATTTTGGCTTTCCCGGTGAAAATAAGCGTGTTTGGAAATCAGCTGTTATTGATTTATCTGTTGAGGATGGAAATGTAACTCATGGAAATGTAAAAGTGTTTTCTGGTACAGGAGCTCAATATTGGACAAAGGACTTTCTTGAGGTCAGGGAAGCAAATTCTGATAAAGTAAACACAGAAGAAGTTTTAAAAATTGTAAATCGGGAACTGAAGCGGTCAGTAAAGGGAAAATCGCTTTATGATTATTATAATCTAAAAAATTCCCTTAATCATGCTCTTCGGTCGAACCAAATAATCAATTATTCTGATTTGGTGGGTTCTTTATTTGATACATACCAGCCGATTGAATCATCTGTTAATAAGGAAGAGATTCGTCAAAAATTGCTTGGTTACGCTGACTGTGGCAAGTTTGATACCCAGTTTTATGCAGATGCAAGCGTTGTTCAAAAGAATAGTAGAATGAAATATCGTGTCAACGAGTATGTCAATTTAATGGTGTTGGAAGCACAGCCTGACAGGGAGTCTTTGATAAAGGCAGAAAAAAGTGTGACAGGTGAAAAAAGGCTTACAATTGTATGCGAAGATGACGATACATTTTTGGCTTTCTATAAGGAAACACAATAGTGCGATCAGAAAGAGGCAAGTTTATGATTGATATATTGCAGATTGCGAATGAGGTGTTTGGAGGTTCATGCCTCGTTTCATGTGAAGAGGCTATGTATGAGTTTTGTATCAGATATCAGATAGCTGCACCAGCTTTACCTGTTGCTGAGAGATTGACTTACTTATACAGCAAATGTTTGGAACGCGACAGCATGGATATCCAATTTTTAGGAGTAGAGAAAATTGACTTCTTCAATATTCGTACTTTGGTAGAGAGTGGGAAATATGAGACTTATAGATCGCAGGTGGAGCCTGATGATCCGCCTATAGATGTTGTAATTAGAATTCAGAAGAAATTTGAAGATGAAAACATCAGTGTTTACAATATTGAGAAATTTACTGAATTTCTATGTAGTCATACGATTGAGGGGAACTTCCGGCTGTTTGCGGGATTATTTACTGATGTAAGACAGCATATTTGTTTTCAGGTCTTGAATTGTGACAGCTGCATCTGCACAGATTCCATAGCTTTTGCACCTGGCCCACGATTCTGGAGCAGATCGATAGGCCGCCATGATTACATCAAAAACTGCAATGATTCCAGCGTGTTCCTCGGAAGAGCACAATATTCACTGGTTCCACAAGATTTTGCGATTACTGAGCAGAGATGCGATGGCCATCTTGAGAGAATTGAGAGACTGTTTGACGGGTTAAGAAATGTTTTATCTTTTTTATACATTGCAAACACTTCTAATGTTATAGGGGACAAAGCCGTCCTGCAGTTTGACCCAGCCGTTAATGGGTACGAATACACGTTAGAGCAATTAGCCGGAAATGATTATGCATGGATAATTTACAGCTGGATATATAAGGATGAAGGCTGCGTAGGTCGTGCCGGTATCGCAAGAAATATAATTGATATACATTGCAAAACTGCAGATGCAGTTCTAAATATTGATGAGAGCATTTACAATTCAGCTGTTGCAAACCATGTTATATACCAGAGAAAACATGCAGAGCAGTATATTGAATTGAAAAACAAGTTATCAGAGTTTATCGTGAAATCAGCCGAGCAGCTACAGGAGCTTGCACATGATCTGGTAGAAGGTTTCAGAAATAATTTTGTTGCTGTAATCGTGTTTTTAATGACTGTACTGCTTACTGATTCAATTGATTTCAGCAGTTTTACACAGGCCAAAGTTTCATCAAATATTGTGGCTGTGTGCGGTATTTTTACATTTGCCTCGTTATTATACATGGTAGTTACAATAATAGCAGGGAATACGAAATGGGGATGGCTGGAAAAATCATACGATAATCTGAAAAATAATTATAAGGGAGTCCTTGACGAGCTGGATATAGAGAAAGCAGTAAATAATGATGCCGCATTTAATAGTACAAAGAAAGAATATAAAAACGTCCGTTTTATAATTGTCAGTATTTGGACATTGGCCATTATTGGGATGCTGGCATTTACAGTGGTTATTGGATATAATAACCAAAATAGTGATACAACTCCAACAAACACGTATCAGCCCGATGAACAGGGAATTGATCAGGCTGAGCCTGGAGTATCTGAAGAGGGAATATCAGAAAATTCATTATAAACTAAATAGCATGTAAAAGAAGGTGTTTCATAAGGATTTACCCGAAAGGTTTTTTATCATGATCGATTACATTAACAGTTTAGACATAATCAAACAATATCTTGTTGATCTTGAGCGGTTTGTTCATATAGAAAACGCTAATGGGGAATATAGCGTCAACAAACTATCCGAGAATCTTTTAATCGGTTTTTTTGATATTCTGTTTGATGCTGATTTCGTAAATGCCAATTATACGCTTGCGGCAAATTATCCGGGAATCGATCTTGTAGATTATAATAAAAAAATTGCCCTGCAGGTGACATCTGAAACCGGCTCCGGTAAAATATTAGAAACGTTGCAAAAGATACATGATTATGAAATCTATAAAAAAATCGATACCTTTTATATTTATATGATTGATAGAAAAAAAGTGTATCGTCAACTTCAAAAAAAGATAGATCAAATTACTAAAAATCTATTCACGTTCAGCGCGTCTAATATTCATGATGCCGCCAGTATATATGTGTACCTTAATAAGCTTGGTGACAGAAATAAAATAGAATCCACCAGGCGATATCTTGATGAGTGGTTTGGGGGAAACAGTCAGCCGTTTTCTAATTACCCGGAATATCTGACAGACATTCCGGATGGGATAGCAGCTTCTTTTACAGGCCGCACAGAAATCATCAGTGATATCATTACATTATTACAAAGCGGAACTTCTGTTTTCCTCAGCTCTGTAGGTGGACTGGGTAAAACAGAGGTTGCAAGGAATATTGTGAAGAAATATTCCAATATGAAAAGCATAGAAAGCGGGATTAGTTATCTTGGATGGGTACGTTATGACAATAATGACCTGCGTGAATGCATAAAAAGTGCATTCCACTTAACGGGTAATATTGACGAAGCATGGAATACCTTCTGCAACATCGCACAGCAATACCGTGAGAGAATGCTTGTTATCATTGATAATATTGAACGCTCAGACAGGGACGAATATCTCAATAAACTTTCCAGCCTGCCATGCAGGCTTCTGGTTACAGGACGATGCCGTACCTTATCAGCGCTTAAGGTTGTTGAACTTCCTTCACTTAGTATGGAAGAATGCCGGGACATTTTTTACTATTTCTATCATTTTGGCAGGAATAATGAAATATTGAATGATATCATAGGGCTTACCTGTCGGCTCACGATTATGGTTGAATTCCTGTCCAAAGTTGCCCAGCTTGAAGAAATTTCACTTCAGGATCTATATGGGAAACTTGTAGAATTGGGATTTAAACTGAGCCAGGAAGATGTATCCGGTAATCATGAGAAGCTGAGAGATGACCGTACGATTATTGAACAGATGTGCCTGCTTTTTTCTCTGTGCGACATCAATGATAATGACCAGAAAATACTGACATGGATATCAATTATCCCCAGTATTCCTTTTACAAAGGAAAATGCCAGAGACTGGTTTGGCATTCAGAAGAACAGCGTACTGAAGCGGCTATTTGAACAGGGAATGCTGGAAATAGAGCGCAATGGCACTACACAGAGTTACTGGATGCATTCCGTTATTGCTTCTGCAATACGTGAACAAAAGAAGGACATCCTTTATGATGAAACCAGACCATTTATTGACCGTCTTTCAAAAGCACTTGATTATGGCTCACAGTGGGGACAGGGATACAAAAAAGAATATCTGATTCCCTTTTCATGGTCCGTTTCAGATATTCTTGAAAACCACTGGAATAATGAATCCGATGTTGATTTTCTCACCAGACTGTTCTATGTAGCATTCGAGTGCGGGAGTTATACACTCTGCGGGAAACTCATTGACCAGATCTTTAGAATTGATATGTCCAATGAATCCCTGCACCCCGCATATCTCATCCGTGATTATAAAAATCAGGCGGATCTGTTCCTGAAAACAGAAAAGTATACGGAAGCCCTTACCAGCTTATATAAAGCTAAAGAACAATTGGAGATCCTCGAATCTTCCACAGAGAGCAATGAATCTACCCAGTGGGCACACGATGAGATTCTTGATGAGAATATAGAGGATTATTGTAAGTCAGAGTATTCGCTCCTTATGCATAAATTGGGAATCGCCTATCATTTGAAAGGGGATTTTGAGGAAGCGCTTTCTTACTATTATAAGGCGTATAATAATGATATGCAGATCGAAAACGTTTCTGACAGAGAATTATCAACAGGTCTTTCCAGTATTGCTACGATATTACGGGACATGGGATTATTTGAGGAGGCCTATCATGAAATAGAGAAAGCGGTTCAGTATGACCAAAACCGGGAAATGGACACGGAAACCGCGATGAATTATGATATATATGCTTCTATTTGTGCGGAACTGGCTGCAGATGGAATCCCAGGATATTATGAGAAAGCTGATAAAGCATTCAACACCGTGATATCTTTCAGAGAAGAACATATGGGAAAACTCCATCCGGACCTGGGAGACGGTTACCATGAATATGCATTGTTTCTTTACTATAATAATGAATTGGATGAGGCAGAAAAATACGTACAGAAGGCCCTTGATATCAGTTCCTATAATTTTACCCAAAACAGTATTAGTTATGCAAAAAATCTAAACACAGCAGGGATTATCCTAGGTGCAAAGGGTGAACAAGAATCTGCAATTGATGTATATAAAGAGGTTCTTTCCATATATGATTCCATACAAAATACGCCGGACGATGACCGCGCTGATACATACTATAATATGGCATTTTCATATCAGGAACTTGAAAACTATGAGGATGCGCTTGATTATTATAAAAGGGCAGAAGATCTGTGGAAAAAAACTCTTCCGGAACATAGCGTGAGATTTATGGAGATTCATCAAAGCAGGGGAGAATGCCTCAAGATGTCAGAGCAGTATGAAGAGGCGATTATTGAATATACACAGGCACTGGAGATGCTTAAAAGCCAGATATGGCCAAGGATCGAGATAACATCGGACATTGCAGAATGTTATCTTATGTTAGGAGATCTGCCAAATGCAAAAATATATTTCATACAGACTTTGGAATATATGGATGAGTGGGAAGAGACATCAGCAGGGATGCAGGCAACTGTTTTATTGAATCTTTGTGGAATTGAAAACCATCTTGGAAACAGTAAAGAATCAGAGGACTATTATCAGAGGGCATTTCAGGATGCACAAAGATCAGAAGATCCGGAACTGATTTCTGTAGTCAGCACATATAAAGATTGATTGATCAGTGAGGCGTTTTAGGATGGGCACAGCTGAAAGTTGGACAAATTTTGAAAGACATAATGGCGGTATAACCGGGGCGAGGGAACGTTTCGAAGTTTTCTGCGCTGAATTGCTGGATTTGGATAACCCCGGCCTGGAAGTGCATCAGATTGCCGCCAGTCCGGGAGATGACGGCATAGATGTGCTCGTTTCCCACCCTGACGGGTCAGATATCTATCAGTGCAAATATTTCCGCGATACCTTAAGGAATACGCAGTGGAAGCAGATCCGTGACTCCTTCAATACAGCAGTTAATAAGAATACAAATATCCATTCGTGGCATTTATGTCTGCCCAGACAGATGACGAAACCGGAAATAGAGAAATGGGATGCATTTAAAAAAGAGCATACCGGATGTGGATTTCCGATAGAGATAATTGATGGGAACCAATTGATCAGTCTGGCAGAAAATCTGGGAATCTCTGAAAAATGGTTTTCACCGTTCCAGAGTGAAAACACTGCAGCTTCGGCGGATGTCCGCTTCCGGATCTGGCAGGCAAGCCGGAAGTATTATGGGATACTCTGTTCAGGAAATAACAAATTCGGAGGACTCAAAATATTTGAGAACCTTTTCCCGAGCGGTATTTATAAAGATGTTTATTACGAACCATTGGCTGTCAATAAGGAGGGCAGGGTGGCTCCGATCCAGGAAATATTTAAAGAACATGGACAGGAGCATCTGGTTCTGATGGGCGAAGGAGGAATCGGGAAGACCACTTTTCTGGCTCATCAGCTGTCCGTCCTGTTGAATGATAAAGAGAAAATGCCGGATATGGTTCCGGTCTATGTCGAACTAAACAGATGTCCAAGTATTATCGGGGAGTGGTATTCATCAAAATACGGAAAAACCAATTATATTACAAGATATATCAAATCAATCATGGATGACAAGGAGTTTGAGTCTTATACCCCTGAGCAGTTAAGTGACATTGAAAAGGAATTCCTGAAGGAGACTGAAAAACCGCAATATCTGCTTTTATTGGATGGGTTTAACGAAGTCAATACAATGCAGGCAGACGGAGCAGGATCGGAACAATCTGTCAGGGAACTTTTGCGAAATGAAATCGAACAGCTCGCATGTTCTGCAAATGTCCGTATTCTCCTGACAACAAGGAGGATGTCCGAAAACTATCTCCCTGACGGTTTTAATTATGTTGCCCTGCAGGGCCTTGAAACAAAGAACATCCGGGATTATCTTGCCTGCACTAACTACTCTGATACAGACATTGCATGGATCGAAGCACACACGGAACTGTTGGACTGCCTGCGGGTTCCCCTGTTTTTATGCATGTTTGCATGCAGAAATAAGGCAGAAAGGATCAAGCCTCTGACCCGGGGAGAGATATTATATCATTTTTTTCACAGAGGCACCCCATTTTATTCCGAAAGGGGAAGAATTAAGCGGAGCTATGCCGATGATGCCCTGCTAAAAAAAATGCTGATGTTCACAATGGATTTTATCCTTCCGATAATAGGATATCATATGAATGACAGGGGAGTTTTTCAGCTTTCAAAAGTGGATCTGCTGAAGGAAGTTGAAAGGTCTTTCGGTGATGCAGTTTTTTCAGCACAGGCTATGTCGGTTCCTGCTTTTCCTGAATATGAGTCCGAGACAGAATCCCTTGCCGGATTGAGAGAACAGCTCAGCCAGATTTCGGCAATCCGGTATCTGGATATTATCGTGAATATACTTGGTGTCATGAACAGGAACGGCATAAACGGGTATTCATTTGTGCACCATCATATAAGGGATTATTTTGCCTCGTATTACATCATCCAACGTATACGGGAGGCACTTGCCATATATAATCAAGAAAAAGGATTTCATGTACAAGACTTTATCCTTGATGACAGCAATGGTGTGGCAGATAATATCCGGCAATGTCTGGAGCCTGTTTTTTATGAAATACCTGATGAGACGGTCAAAAGATTTATCGGGGAAATTTTAGGGGAGCACAGGAATACGCCTGTGCCGGATGCCGGAAATTATTGGCATATCCCGGAGGCCTCTGTTCCGGAGCAGACAATGCTGCGCCAGCTTCTGGATATATACAGATATTCTTCGGCCGACCCCAAATATCTGATCAGCAATATTGTAGAAATTATCAAGAAAGTAAGAAAAACAGTTGCCGGTGAAATTTTTGACGGACTTGATCTAAGAAACTGCCATTTTTATCAGACTGTATGCTCAGTTGGCACTGGCGATTCTCGGATCGCGGCTTCTTTTCGCAACTGCAAGGTCACAGATCAGACATTTCTTTTTGAAGGTCATATTGGGCAGTATACCGATTTTGTTATTCCCTATAATAATCCGGATCGGATTCTCACATTGGGAGATGATGACCAGGTCTGTCTGTGGGACCGGATAACACACAAAATGCTTGCTTCTTTTATCGTGGGAAACTCTATCGCTCAGGAAGGATCGGATCCTGATAAAAAGATTGCGGCATGTTCTGCGCAGGCGTTTCTTACCCGACGTTACGAAGATACAGAAGAAGGAAGAAGAACATATATCGAGTATGTCCGTAAAGACCAGGAGAAACTGCTCCTGACGGGGGATCAGGAGGGACGCATAATTGATGATTTGAGATTTTCGCCTTTTGGTTCATATATCTGCGGTGTGTGGGGTGGGGATACTGTCCGTGTGTTTTCTGCTGATGGTGGCAGGATATGTGGCAGCTATATCTACACTGGAAAAGGGAAGATCTGCCACATTATTATGCCCCGGGAAAACCAACTTATAATCCATGTAAAGCTGTCTGAAGAAATGATTACGAGAAAGGCATATCGCCCTAGTGAATGGGCTTTTTTCCGCCTTGATATAGATGGAAGGTTGCAGATGGTCTATCAATATGAGACCGGCCAGGTGTTTGATACACAGGCAAACGAACCCATGTGCGCATTTGATACCAGTCAGTGCAAATGTCTGGCATATGCAGATAAACAACTTATAATTTTCAATTTCGAGAGTGGAGAAAAAGTTATTCTGGATGAACTATCCGATGAAATCATACCGGAACGGGGAGAATTTCTTGATATTGAGGGCAGCAAGGCATATGTCTGCTGGGATGATATGGTTAAGATATATGACATTAGCCAGAATAAGGCGGTAATCCATCGCAATCTGCTGCTGGAGCAATGTAGGGCAATTCATGTGGCGGATCAGTGTGTGTATGTCATTGACGAAAACGGAGCTATGCATGAATGGAAGCTTGAGACTGATACCATTACTGAGAATGTGTTCCCGACGGTCAGACTGGATATTAAGGAGATCCACGCCGATACCAATGGACATATACTGGTAGAATATGATAATAATTGTATTCTCACCATTGACGAGTCTTCTGACAGTCTTTTGTCCACCTTTTATGACGTGGATCAGGAATCTGATGTAGAAGTCTGTACTTATCTTGAAAAGTCAAATAAATTTTTCATTGTACTGCACTGCCCGGATTATGAACAGATCCTGTTATATGATCCGGTATCAGGGAAACGAGAAAGAATCAAGGTAACATTCAAAAGGCAGCTTAATTATTGTGCAGTACGGGAGGAAAACCATATATTATATATAGCCTTTGACAAAAAAGTGATTTCGTTTGATATGGATACTGGAAAGCAGGAAGATATCTGGCAGGCAGACGCAGGTGAAACTTTTTTTGATTTTAAAATAAAAAACAGGACAGTATATCTATTGTTCCAGTGGGTGATTACCTGCCGCATGCCAATCTATTACGTTTTTACTCCCGGCCCTGAAGGCGGCTATGAAAAAACTGAATCATCGCCTGTTTTATATATTTCAGAAAAAGATTCTGAAAGCCTGCTGTTAGAGAAAGATATAGAATTTTTTGTCAAAGACCCTGTTAAAGAAAAAGATATCATTACAGCACGCGGCTTGTTTCTCTGTCCGCCAGCGGAGCTAAGACAAAAGTATTTATCTTTTGAAACAGCGCCGGAAGAAAGTACGAGGGTTTTCTTTTATGTGGAAGATTATGCACGATATGCCAAAAATATTATAAGTGATTCCGCGTTTGTCATGCAGAACAATCATATGTATCTTACTATAGTGAAAGAGTACAGCGAAGTATACATTTACACTAAAGGTAAAGATGGAAAGTTTGAACTGAAATATAGCTTCACTCCATGTACCCAGGATGGTGAAGAATTAAATATATATCATGCGGTTATGGGGACTAATGGAAACGCCTATTGCTCAACAAGTGCAGAAAAACTTATTAAGGTCAATCCTGAAACTGGAAGAGTATTGAGACAGTTTTCATGGCTGCCGGGAATCATACTTACCGGCTGTGATTTTACTGGGACTGAGACTTCTGAATATATGAGAAATATACTCTGTGAGCATGGGGCTGAGATTCATTAAAGTAGTAGGGAGAAGAAATAATGGAGCGAGAAAGGCAGCTACAGGAAATCCATAGGCAGTTAGCGGATATTTGTACAAAGGCTAAATTAGAAAATACCATTAATATTTATTCAGTTAACCTGATTTTTGAAAATCTGCTCAGAGATATCCTAAACTGTATATATGAGTGCCAGTTTGAAAATGCGAATTATATCTGCCATAACCAGCAGGGGTATGATCTGATAGAGGCTGACCTGAAAATAGTCGTTCAAGTATCATCAGAGAACAGAGCGGATAAAATACAGCATTCATTGGATCATCTTGGTCTTTATGAAACTGAAGGATGGAGGTTTTGCTTTTTCCTGCTTGGAGAATCTGCAGAAAAATTGAGAAAAAAAGATTACCAGACGTCTTCGCTGGTTACGTTTCACCCGAGAGAAGATATCTGGGACATGAGCTGGCTTATAAAAGAGATTGATAATCTGGATTCCGGCAAAGTCTATTCAGTGTACCATCTTTTGTGTAACCGCCCCCGCATTGAAAGCATGACGAAAAGGGATATATGGAATTCCGTATACAAGGATTATCAAATGTGTATGGAAGAACATTTTCATATTTCGGAAGAAGAAATCGGTTGGCAGAAGGACAGGAGTGGGTCTGTCTATTTTAATATCCTTAAGCGCCTGTTACCCAACGGATATGTTTCCCTTAATGGAATAGACGCAAACGGAGTGAATGAGTATGGAGAAAGGATTTCGTTGAGCAGCCTGACAAACCAGGATTTTTACGAAGATATGACAGTTATCGGAGAAGGTGGTATTGGCAAAACTACTTTTTTGCGGAATATTATGAATCATGCATATAAAGATGGTATATACAAAGATGGGAAAAGCATTCCAATTTACATCGAATTGAGCAGGACACCGGCCGAAATTGGCAGTTGGTATTCAAAAAGAACCCAGAAAAGCAATTTCATTATCCGTTATATTGCAGGGCTTGTGTATGGTCTGGAATGGCTCGATTCCTCTAAAGAGGCTCTGGATTGCCACGAGGCGATCGAGCAAGAGCTGCAAAAAACAGCGGTACAGGGTAAAGAAGAGTACTTGTTGCTTTTAGATGGTTTAAATGAGGTGTCCATGCGTAAAGTGGATAAAGAAGGCCGGACGATCTCGGATTACTTATGCATGGAAATTACTGCAATGCGGAAATATTGTAACCTGAAAATCATTCTTACAAGCAGACGTGTCAGACAGGCATACACGGCGGCAGATGCCCATGTGGTGGAACTTGTGGGGATACAGGATGAAGATGTGGAGTGGTATCTGGAGAAATCTGGTTTTTCCAGAATAAGGATCAACAGAATTCTGACGGACCAGGAGCTGATGAAATGCCTGAGAGTTCCCTTGTTTCTATGTATGTTTGGAAACCGAAAGGCGGAAGGCGCAAAAACGCCGTGCTCCCGTGGAGAAATACTGTACAATTTCTTTCATAGGGATTCTCCCTATTACAATGAGCATAGAACGGCTGAAAGAATACAGGGCGAACAGTATTTAAACGGAACACAGATAACATTTATTGTTGACTTTCTTTTGCCTTACATTGGATGGACCATGGAATATATTGAGTTTTACAGTCTCGAAGAAAGCTACCTTGAATCTTTGATCGAAGAGTTTTTACAGGATGATGAACGACTGCTTATGTCAGACGAGGTGGAGGCATTTAGCTTTTATCGGAAAAAGCATGTGAGGGTCAGTGACATCCGAAAAGAACTCAGCTGTGTATCATATGAAGCAATACTTGAGTGTATTACGGAAGGGCTGGGGATTCTCTATATCAACCATGAAGGAGAAGGGTGTTTTGTACATCAGCATATAAGGGATTATTTTGCTGCAGTATATGAGGTGCAAATACTTAGGGTGGCTTATGCGCTCTCCAATGAGTACAAAAGAAAAGGCAATAAACGTATTCTGGAAAAATGCGGTGAATTATTGTCTGAAATCAATGAGAATATATGGAGTGAAATTAAGTGCTCTTTTGTTGGTGAAATTGCTGGAGAGCCTCGCAATAGGCCGTATTATAAGGATGGAAGATGGGTAAAGGGTAAGATTGTCCTAGAAGAACAGAGTTTTTTAAACCATGCCCTGAAAACGTTCCGGACGACAAATATTTTACCTATAGAGGGGCTTTATAACCTGACAGAGACTATGAAGCTGACAAGGAAAGATTTGTCTGGTACAAATTTTTCAGGGCTTGACCTGAGAGGATGCCGATTCAATGGAGCTGTCTGCAGTCATAAGATATCCGGACATAGCTTAGCGGCGGATTTCCATGGCTCCAAAATAAGTGAAGAAACATTTCAGGAGGACGGGCATAAAGGGATTGTCCTGCGGATGCAGCTCTCCTACGACGGAGAAAATCTGTTTACTTTTGGCGAGGACGGATTCCTGATCCTTTGGGACAGCCGGACAGGGAAACGCCAATATTCAATTCATACAGGAATCGGACTTTGTAAAGCAGGGGAAGAACTCACAAGAATAGAAATCATGACTGATTTTGAGGCCGCGCTATGCAGAAGAGGGCGTCTTATTAAATGCAATGTCCGGTCCGGTGTTGTGGCTGAATTTGAAAAGCCAGACAAGTGTAAGAAAATAACGGATTTTACATATAACCCCAAAACGGGAAAAATTGCAGCAGTTTACGATGGAAATTGTGTGGCAGTTTATGATGGGGAAACGGGGGCATATGAATTTACCTGTACGGAACCTGTATTGTGTGCGTGGAGTCTGACAAATCAGGAAATTCTTCTGCTAGTGCACGAAGAAAATAATGTCATATTAAAAAAAGGAAATCATGAAAGAGGAGTGTATTTGGAGATTGGCAGGTTCCATAACAAGGAACGTCTTTTGTTAGCGGATTATTGCGGGCAGACTAATAGGTTTGCTGCCAGATGTGCAGAAGGGATTTTTGTGATGGATCCGGGGACTGGATGGTGGAACACTTATAGTGTAGAAGACGTAGAAAATTTAAAAATGCTTCAATGCCATCGGGGAAGTGCGGAAAGGATTACTTTGGTTTATGAAAAATGCTGCATGGAATTTGACTATGAAGAGCAGGAGAGTTGGATAGTATTCCAGGATGAGAGAATTGCTTTTCCTGATATGGTACAGTGCGCAGGGGGAAAAGTTTTTTTTATGGATCAGTATGAACATGCTTATCTTGCAAACGTCTCAACAGGGGATATAAAAAGAGTCGAGCTTTCGGATACGACTATTGTACAGAAACTATTCGTTGATGGGCTGAGAAAGCATATCATAATAGTAGACTCCAGGCAGAATGTGACAGTTTACGATGTTGGTCACAATCAGATGCTTATGAATATACAATATCATCAGAATGGAGAAGTTTCCAGCAAATATTGTTACCACGAACCGACCAATATATTTGCTATGGCAGCGGCAGATCATTATTGTGCAAGGGTTTTTTTGATCGACTTAAATACACAACAGGAAAAAGAAATATATTCGGAAATTACGGGAAAAGAGATAACAGAAATTGTATTTTCCATAGATGGTAAAAGGCTTCTTATTGCCATAGAAAAAAGGCTTCTTTCTTTATCACTGAAGGATGGGAAAGTACAGGTAATCGAAAATTCTGAGGATTATAGGATACATTATGTCCATGTCTTGTATGATGACACTGTGGAGGTCTGTATGTATTGCCCTGTTGAGTCTATAGAATGCGGTGAAAAGGAAGCATACGCTTACCGCACCGTTTATCAATATGATACTGTAGAGGAAAAATATACTGCTATATTAAACATGATGCTGCCAAAGCTTCGGGAGGAACACGAAGCGTGTTGGGCATTCGGCGGGCGGGAGGTCTCTTTTTTTAAAAATGACCAGCCAGAAATAGGATATCTTAATATTGCAGTAGCATGGAAGCAGGCTGTGAAGGATATTGAAAAAAACCAACCTGCAGAATCACCGAATTATAAAAAATGTTGTATTTGTGACCTGACAGTACCAATGGCGGTTTCATATGACACCATGCTTTTAATTCAGAGTTATTACAGGAGTAATTATCGTATGCTGGAGTATGGCAGGAAAGGTTTTTTCGTAAAAGATGGTAATATTATATACGAATTTTTTTATACGGAAAAAAGGATCTGTGAAGAACCCCGCGTGATCAAGCCAATCATCATGGACGGAGAAATGATGGAAGTTTCCTTTATTACATGGGGATTTGAAGGAAATTACTATAGTATACTGGCAAACGGAAAAGTGGTTGAAATAAATGAGCTGGGAGAAATACAAAGCGAATTCCCAATCCATGCGGGAATATCCATTGTTGAATGTGATTTTAAAGAAACGGATATTAACAATGATTTAAAGAAAACGATTATGTTTCATGGTGGGATTTTTTCATAAACCTTGGAAGTTTAAAAGGCATATGCGTAGGGCACATGCCTTTTAGACTGGTCAGATATTCAGCAGTTCAGAAATATCAGAGAAGTTGATATACAGATCATCATAGATATTGACCTTGATTGTGGAGTCAAATGGATATTGAACGCTTACGATATTACCTTCAAAGTAATTTACGGTAACGGTCTTTCTCCGTGGATCCACAATCCAATACTCACGCACTCCAGCATTTTTGTAGTAGTAGAGCTTGCGGATATAATCATCTGACGGATTGGCCGGGGAAACGATCTCAATGATGAAGTCCGGGGCACCGTTGCAGCGCTTCCCATCCAGCTTGTCTTTGGCACAGATGACCATAATGTCAGGCTGGACAATCGTAAGGGGTCTGTCGGACAGCTTTACATCAAAAGGAGCACTGAATACCTGGCAGGAGCCTTTTTTGCTTTTGATGTAGTTATAAAGGATATTTGATAACTCCATGGAAAGCGTTTGATGTATCTGTGACGGTCTTGCCATATCATAGGCTATACCATCGAAGATCTCTACGCGTTGGCTTTCTGGCAGGGCTTCATATTGCTCCAGAGTTATGGTTTCCAGTTGCGGTTGCGATGCCGGCGTCATAGCAATTCTTGCCCCTGCCGCAATAGAACTGGATTACCTGATGAGGTTCCATTCCCAGTGTTGTGACGACAAAGGTATACAGATGGATCATCTGCCCATGGGGTTTCTCGATTTTAAAAACCACTTTGCACGGATGGCATATTTGCAGTTTTTGTCTTCAAGAACTTCATACAGATCCGGTGACGCAAAGTCGCTGTCACCACGAAAGTAAAGCGGCAGGTCAGGAAAATCGCAGAGGAATTCATCCAGAAGAGACTTTATCTCCGTTCCACTTTTGGAATAAATTTATATCAGGAAACAGGGGATATCTATCTTGTTGCGGATTTTTTGGGACATGCTGATGTCGGGATGACAAAGAAGCATTATGCGGCAATCAAGGATGAAAACCGGCGAAAGGCAGCACGGGCGGTGAAGTTGCGAGAAGATAGATAGATGAAGTCTAAAGGAAACAACAAATTATAATGAAAATTTAGCAACAAATCATCAAGCTCTGTTTGTTGATTTTTATCTGATTTATGCATATAATAAATTATAAGAAAAACAAAGGAGATGTATACTATGGCAATTGCGGCAGATCTTTTACAAAGTCTTGTTCCTATTTCGCAATTTAATAAAGGCCAGGCAGCGAAGATATTCGATAGACTACATTCTGAAAGAGAATTGATTGTTTTGAAAAACAATCAGCCTTCAGCAATTATTTTATCACCGGAAGAATATACACGGCTAACAGAAATTGAGGAGGATTATTTTCTCTTGCTGGAAGCAAACAAACGCATGGAAGATAATGGAAATAATAATACAATTTCATTTGATTCCGTAATGAAAAATTTAGGTATCAGCGAAGACGAACTTTTGGACACGGAGGATGTGGATCTCGAATGACATGGCGTATTGAGTTTTTATATGAGGCGGAAAAAGACATGAAGAAACTTGATCATTCCGTTCAGATACAAGTGTTAAAAGGTATTCGAAAAGTTGGTCAAAATCCGTTACCTACCGAAGAAGGTGGATATGGTAAACCTTTAGGTAACAAAAGTGGGATAAATCTTACGAATTTTATGAAAATAAAATTCAGGGATTTAGGAATCCGCGTTGTATATAAAGTTGAGTATTTAGATGGAGTAATGAAGATTATTGTTGTTTCCGCCAGAACCGATGAACAGGTATATAAGGAAGCGGAAAAAAGGCGTAACAAATACGATTTATAGTTTTTTGTTGTTGATGCCTATCTATGAAATAAATATGTATTTGTTTCATAGATGCATGCCGCTTTATAATACATCTAAAATTAAAAGAGCAGACAAAGAAATGATATCCTCAACCGCTCTGTATCATTATTCAGAAAATACCTTACTCAATTCAATAAAACATCCATCAAGCGAGGTGACCTTGGCTATGTCTGCACACCCGTATTCTTCACAGATACGAAGGGAGCCGTTGCTGTCCTGCAAGAACACCTGTACTGCCCTGTTCTCCGGATCCACAATCCAGTATTCCCGAACGCCAGCCTGCTGATAGAGGTTCAGTTTTATAAGCCGATCATACCGGAGAGAGGAAGGTGATAAGACTTCAATAACCACATCCGGTGCTCCTTTGCAACCATATTTATCCAGTTTGCTTCTGTCGCATACCACGGAAATGTCTGGCTTTACCAATGTGTCCACATCCTTTAGATCGTCTCCGTCCTGTTCGAACAACCGAACGCCAAATAGAGCTGAATAAACCTTGCACTGTTTGCCCTCAAGAAAGTTAGCAAACTGGCGGAATAACTCGCCACTGATTTCCTGATGGATTCTGGATGGTGTTGCCATCATAAATACCTTGCCGTTGATAATTTCAATACGTTCGTTCTCGTCCCATGAGAGAATATCTGCAAATGTATAGCGATCCTTTTCTGCTGGTAGTGCCATATGTCATTCCTCCCTATCAATTCTAATCCTGAGTTGTTGCACCCTATAATAACACGGATCCAATATTGATTCAACCATCTATTAACCGGAGATTACCAGACAATCCTTATATGTGAATAGTCAACTGCGGAGTCATCCAATGCTTCCACAACACGGTTATATCGAAAAAACCAGCTCATATACCGTGGCTTTCTCAGAAAATTTTTAGTCATTTTCTGACTATTGTGTTGCTATATGCGGTACAATATGTTATGATAAGGCGAAGAAAGGTGGTATTGATATGGCAACAAGAAGTGCAAATGTAAATGTACGGGTAGAGCCAGACATCAAGAAACAGGCGGAGGCTATTCTCGAGACGCTTGGTGTTTCCGTATCCTCGCTTATTAATATGACTTACAGGCAAGTCATCCTGAGAAATGGAATTCCATTTTCGGTTACAATACCGTCCATGCCGAAAACACGTGATACTATGACAGACGAAGAGTTTAATGAAATGATGGAAGTCGGTTGGCGGCAGGCAATGAGCGGAGAGAACTTTCTGGTGGACGAGGCGTTTGACAAAATCCAGGAAACATTGGGATGAAGCTATACAAAGTGAGGATGACCAAGCAGGCAAATGAACATGTCCTGAGCTATGCGGATTATATTCAGAATATCTTGCTAAATCCACAGGCAGCCAGAAAATTTGTAAATGATATAAGGGCGGCAGTAAAAAGCCTTGGATATATGCCACAGCGGAATCCGCTGATTGAGGAAGAACCATGGCGGAGTAGAGGCATCCATAAGATGGCAGTACGTGGCTACATCATTTACTATTATGTTCAGGAAGAATCCGAAACAGTGCTTGTGTTTGGCATCGTATATGGAAAGAGGAATCAAATTGAGCAGTTGACAGATATGAATTTTGAACAATAAACTAATTGAACGACGAAAAAAGCATCTCGGAAAAATCCAAGATGCTTTTTTCGTTCCCAAAAGGAAGGAAAGGTGATAAGGACATGCTATTTCAGAAACTATCGCTGTTCCTTGCGAGCATTCAAACTTTTAAATTTTATGCTGTTGCCCTTCATATACATATTACCAGACAATCTTTATATGTGAATAATCAACTGCGGAATCATCCAATGCTTCCACAACACGGTTATATCGAAAAAACCAGCTCATATTTTTGACATTGATATGCTCCGCTAATTTGCCCAGAGGCGCCCCTTCCTTAATCAAAAGAGCCTGGCTCAAAGTTCGCAGGTCATTGTAGGTAAATGGCGTTACATTACAGGCAAGGCATGCCTCACGTAACCTGTTTTGCAGAGCTCTGGCACTTACAGCCTTTCCTTTCTTATTTAAGAAAAAGTAAGGCAGATTATCGGTACGTTGCAGGGAATATTGATTTATCAATTCTACAATATCATCCGGCAGTTTAACATAACGGTATGCATGATCAGTTAGCTTAAGGCGTATCCCATAGTTGCCGTTTGCATCCTGTAGAAGCATATTCCGCTCCAAAGAAACCAATTCATTTGTTGTGAGGGTGGTACGCAGTACCATAGAGCAGGAAAGAAACCCAACCATATCGCCTTCAGATTTAAAATAGTCAAGTACCTGGTTTATACTTTCAAGATCCGGAAGATCTTCGATTTTAAACTGCATGTCCGGAAGCACGACTTCAATTACCGAAAATAAATCCAGATACCTGGGCTCGATCTGAAAATCAGATGCGTTTTCATCCATATAGCGGGATACTGCGCGGAGGACAGATAAGTCATAATTTGTGGATTTGATGATGGTATCTTGGTCTATTCCTGTAAAGTACGACTTAATTTGTTCCCGTGAAATATCCAGAAAATCACATTGAGCATGATCGCACAGCGCATTGAAAACGTAAATATACTGTTGCTCGGTTCTTTTAGTTTTAATCTTTTCGGCATAGTATTTATGAAGGATTTCTAAAAAGCGGCTGCTCATATATTTGGAATGAATATTAGACTCGTTGGCCATTGGCATAATCGCACCTCCTGCTTAAGTATATCATGATTTCTCCAAATAAAAAAGAAAAAGTTGGAACAAATTACCCATAACTACGCACTATGAAAACAGCCTTACCTAACCTCTACATATCTCCCCCCACTACACAACGCCCTCCTCCACTGATTATAATCAAGGAAGAAATTTTAAAGCTCATCATTCCCATAGTGCGTAGTTATCTACTTGTAATTTCCCCTTATCCTGCATAATGTGTATATCCCCTATATAGACGAAAATGCATGGCTTTCATTCTCCATGCATTCCCATAATCAATAAAATTCATAAAAAACCTTTATATAAGGCCCCTCTTTGTCAATCTATCAAATGATATTCTCTATACAGCTGTTTTCTTGCCTCCTCATCTGTAATTCGATCCAGCTCATCCAAACGCCCATCTTTTTTCAAATAACCAACAAGTACTGCCAGTAAATTTTCCCCCTGCTGCATCCCTTCTTCTATCCCTTTTTGCATCCCTTTCTTCCATGCTTCATTCATAATTGATTGCCCTAATCCACTCATCTTATCCACTCCTTTCAATACCATTTCATTATCCTCAATGTC
>ERZ808044.475-NODE-475-length-42450-cov-12.594270_pt1 | contig 42450 bp, 38 predicted proteins | sample MGYA00380195_ERZ808044 | MGnify/ENA primary metagenome ERZ808044 (study PRJEB31490, sample SAMN06133423) | mouse gut metagenome | isolation source: Z7_2 | host: mice | place: China: Chengdu | collected 2015-05 ...
TAATCATATGATACCACTTTGGGTGTTCAAAAATCTCCACACCCAGCAAGACCAACACAGTTTTTGACTAACACCACCGTAAAATATAACAAAGAGGATAGAAAATCCATAAAAATTCTATAAATTAAAGCTTTAAACTGTGAAAGCAATGTGATATACTAAAAAATATGTTTCAGGAAAAGCAGAAAATCAGATAAAACAACGAATAAGAAAGATACGAAAGGAAGGATTATAGAATGTCAGAAACAAAAAAGGTAATCATGCTTGGCAATGAAGCCATTGCCAGGGGCGCTTATGAAGCGGGGGTCAAGGTATCTGCCGCATATCCGGGCACGCCCAGCACAGAGATCAGTGAATATCTGGTGCAGTACAAGGATGATCTGTACTGTGAGTGGTCGCCCAATGAGAAGGTGGCGACGGAGGTGGCAATCGGTGCGTCTGTCGTCGGGGTGCGGGCTATGTCATGTATGAAGCACGTGGGATTCAATGTAGCGGCAGATCCGGTATATACGGTGTCTTATATGGGGGTGAACGGAGGGCTGGTTTTTGTCGTGGCAGATGATCCGGGACTTTACAGTTCTCAGAACGAGCAGGATACCAGGATGGTGGCAAGGGCGGCGCAGCTTCCGGTATTGGAGCCGTCAGACAGCTCGGAAGCGAAGGAATACATGAAACAGGCATTTGAATTAAGCGAACGGTTCGACCGTCCTTTCGTGTTCCGGACAACGACCAGGCTTGCACATTCCCAGGGGGTCGTGGAACTGTGTGAGCGCAGGGAGGCAGGGGACAGACCTTATGAGAAGGATATCCGCAAGACGGTCATGATGCCGGGCAATGCCAAGCTCCGCCATATTGAGATAGAGAAACGCAATCTTGAACTGGCTGAGGCCGCCAATACGCTGCCTGTTAACCGGGTGGAGATGAATGACACGAAGATCGGTGTCATCACCAGCGGAATTCCTTATCAGTATGTGAAGGAAGCACTGCCAAAGGCTTCGGTCTTAAAGCTTGGAATGGTCAATCCGCTTCCCAGGAAGCTGATTGAAGAGTTTGCCTCGAAAGTAGAGACATTGTATATTGTGGAAGAATTAGATCCCGTGATCGAGGAGCAGGTAAGATCCTGGGGGATCAAGGCAGTGGGGAAGGAGATCTTCACGGTACAGGGAGAATACAGCGCCAATATGATCCGCAAGGCTGTTCTGGGCGGGGAACTGAACATCAAGGCACCTGCGCAGGTACCGGTAAGACCGCCGATTTTGTGTCCGGGATGTCCTCACAGAAGTGTCTACTATGTGGTGAAGAAGTTAGGACTTCATGTGGCGGGCGACATCGGATGTTATACATTAGGAGCCGTTGCGCCGCTTGGCGTGGTTGATACGACGATCTGCATGGGGTCCAGCATATCCAGCCTTCACGGTATGGAGAAGGCGAGAGGGAAAGAATACATAAAGAACTGGGTGGCAGCCATCGGAGACTCGACATTCCTCCACACAGGTATCAATTCTCTGATGAATATGGTGTATAACAATGCTGCAGGGACGGTCCTGATCCTTGATAATTCTACAACCGGAATGACCGGGCATCAGGATCATGCGGCGACCGGGAAGACCTTGCAGGGAGATCCGACCTATGCCATCGATATTCCGGGACTCTGCCGGGCAGTCGGAGTCAAAAATGTATTCGAAGTCAATGCGTTCGATCTTGAAACACTGGAAAAGGTAATAAAAGAAGAGACAGCAAGAGATGAAGTGTCTGTGATCATCACGAAGACGCCGTGTGTCCTGCTCAACAAAGAGAAGAAACCGCTGTATATTGCATATGAGGATCGATGCAGGAAATGCGGTATGTGTATGAAACCTGGCTGCCCTGCCATGACAAGAAGAGAGGACGGGACTATCCGTATTGACGATACCATGTGTACCGGATGCGGACTTTGTAAGGATTTGTGCAAATTCGGGGCAATAGAATCAGTGAAGGCAGGTGACAGATAATGGCAGTAAAGAATATTATGATCGTCGGAGTCGGAGGACAGGGAACACTTCTGACCAGCAGAATCTTAGGCGGGCTTGCTACGGCAGGAGGATATGATGTGAAGCTCTCTGAGGTGCACGGAATGGCGCAGAGAGGAGGAAGCGTTGTAACCTTTGTCCGTTACGGAGAGAAGGTGGCGGAGCCGATCGTAGAGGAAGGGCAGGCGGATGTGCTGATTGCATTCGAGAGATTAGAGGCCCTTCGGTATGCACATTTCCTGAAAGAAAATGGTGCACTGATTATCAATGACTGGCGGATCGATCCGATACCGGTCGTGATCGGCGATGCAGAGTATCCGGAAGGGATCATTGAGACATTGAAGAAGGACCATAAGGTCTATACGGTAAACGCGACAGAAGAATCCAGGAAGCTTGGCAATCCAAGAGTATTCAATCTGATCGTACTTGGAATCGCCGCACAGCACATGGACTTCAGTATAGAAGAGTGGTATGACGTGATCGAGCGCACGGTGCCGCCAAAGACCATAGAGATCAATAAGAAGGCGTTCGATGTAGGCTATCATCTTGTGTCTTAGTCTTGATCATGCATGACGGTGAAAGTATCATAAATTAATATAGATGATACTGGAATGACAAGGAGGTGTTTTATGCACAGAGAAGAGATGGGAAGCCTGTCAGCGGCAGTCTCTTTGGATACTGCGGCATGGCTTCGGTACACTTCATACTTTGGGAACCTTCGTTCCGCTAATCGGTAGTGCACGTGCATATAATTGCCGGGGGCAGACCGGGCAGATATTCGGTGGACTACAGCCAACGGGAGCGAAGGGTATTCTGATGGGTTGGCATGCTTAAAAAATAACAAGAATAGAAATCAGAACAGGAGTATGAAGGATATGGCGAAAATAGCATTAGAAAACTGGAAGGAAACGGTAAGAGATCCGAAGATTGAGTGTATGAGCAGAGACGAGATGAGCGCTCTTCAGAGTGAACGTCTTGTGAAGCAGGTGAAGAATGTATATGAGAATGTAGAGTTCTACCGGAAAAAGATGGATGAACTGGGGGTGGAACCCGGCGATATCAAAGGCATTGAAGATATCAATAAGCTTCCTTTCACGACAAAGGAGGACTTAAGGGACAATTACCCCTTCGGGCTGCTTGCAGTTCCGCAGGAGAAGATTGCCAGAGTGCAGGGGACATCGGGCACGACCGGTAAACTTACGCTTGCTTCTTATACACAGAAGGATGTGGATGTATGGGGAGAATGTGTGGCGAGAGGGCTTACCATGGCGGGACTTACTTCGGCAGACCGCATCCATGTCTGCTACGGATACGGCCTGTTCACCGGAGGAATGGGTCTTGATCTTGGAGCAAAAGCGCTTGGGGCAATGGCAATTCCCATGTCTTCCGGCAATACGAAGCGCCAGCTGATGTGTATGGAAGATTTCGGGGCAACGGCATTCGCCTGCACGCCGTCTTATGCGCTGTATCTGGCGGAGGCTGCCGAAGAGGCAGGAATCGTGGACCGTCTTCAGATCCGGGCAAGTATCAACGGTGCAGAGCCGTGGACGGATGAGATGCGAAGGAAGATCGAGGATATCTTACATATCAACAGCTTCGATATCTATGGACTGTGCGAGATCACCGGACCGGGCGTGGCGATGGACTGTATCCACCACAAGGGGCTTCACGTATATGAGGATTATTTCTATCCGGAGGTACTGAATCCGGCAGACCAGTCTGCATGCGCGGACGGTGAGACAGGTGAGCTGGTGTTCACAACCCTTGCTAAGGAAGGAATGCCGCTTCTTCGTTACAGGACAAAAGATCTTACCAGTATAGAGCGAAGCACCTGCGAATGCGGAAGAACTCTGCCAAGGATCCAGAAGTTCACCGGACGTACGGATGATATGAAGGTAATCCGCGGTGTCAATGTATTCCCGACGCAGGTTGAAACGGCGCTTTTGTCTATGGGCGGCGGTGTTGCACCTCACTATATGCTGATCGTTGACCGTGAGAATAATCTGGATGTCCTGACCGTCATGGTAGAAGTAGACGAGAAATACTTCTCAGATGAGATCCGGAAGCTGGATGAGCTTAAGAATAAAGTTGGATCTGTTTTAAAGCAGGCGCTGGGGGTATCCGTGAGAGTGAAGCTTGTCGAGCCTAAGACGATCCAGAGAAGCGAAGGCAAAGCAAAACGCGTCATTGATAACAGAGAGTTATAAGAGGAGGAAGATATCATGGGTGTAAGCAATACCATTCAGCAATTGTCAGTATTTTTGGAAAACAGAGAGGGACGTTTGGACGAGGTGTTAAAGGTCCTGGCAGCAAATGACGTAAATATCGTGGCTTTAAGCCTTGCAGATACTTCCGACTATGGAATGCTGCGTATGGTCGTTTCAGATCCGCATAAGGGGCGTCAGGCGCTTAAGGAGGCAGGGATTACAGCAATGCTGACTGACGTTGTGGCACTGCGTGTACCGCATGCGACAGGGTCGTTAAGCAAAGCAATGCATCAGATTGTAGAAGGAGAAGTTAATGTAGAATATATGTATGCATTTGCCAATGGAAGTGATGCCGCAGCAGTGTTAAAGAGCGATGATCCAGCAAGGGTTATCGATATCTTAAAAGGAAGCGGATTCGATGTATACAGTGCCAACGAGGCGTACCGTGCGAACCAGTAAACAGTAAATAATAAGGGGGTATGTACCGATTGCGCGGCATACCCTCTTGCTTTTCAGAAGTGTAAAGTGTATAATAAGTAAGAATTATTTCACAAAGGAGGATATATAGCATGCTAGATAAAAAAGTGGTAGAATTATTGAATCAACAGGTGAATAAGGAGTTCTATTCTGCGTATCTGTATCTGGATTTTTCTAATTATTATTATGATCATGGGCTGGACGGATTCGGCAACTGGTACAAGATTCAGGCGCAGGAAGAGAGAGATCATGCCATGCTCTTTATTCAGTACCTGCAGAATAACGGCGAGAAGGTAGAGTTAGGAGCCATCGACAAGCCGGGAATTGTGCTGGAGAGTGCGAAGGCTGTTCTTTCAGAGGGCTTAAAGCATGAGCGGTATGTGACAGGTCTCATCCATACGATCTATGATGCGGCATATTCCGTGAAGGATTTCCGTACCATGCAGTTCTTAGACTGGTTTGTCAAGGAACAGGGAGAGGAAGAGACGAATGCAGATAATCTGGTAAAGAAGTTTGAATTATTCGGTGATGATCCCAAGAGCCTGTATATGCTGGATAATGAGCTTGGTGCACGTGTATATTCCGCGCCGTCCCTGGTACTTTAATTATGAACCGCAAGAAAGTAATCTGTTCGTGCAGGAATGTGACGAAGGGGGATATCGCGGACGCAGTGAAAGACGGTGCCGATTCCTTCAAACAGGTCAAGAAGCTTTTGAAGATAGGCAAGGGATGCGGTAAGTGTAAAAAGAAGGCGAAGAAGCTGACGAAGAAGTTATTGAAGGAAAAGGTATAATGAGTGTGGATAAAAAGAAGCAGACGTTAGAGAAGCTTAGGAATTCTGAAGCAATCTACGTCCTGGCATCCGCCGGTACGAATCTGCCCTATGTGGAATGTGATCGTGATACCTATGACGATCAGGTGCTGGTATTTTATAAGGAAGAAGATGCCAGGAAGAAGATGGCAGATTTGAGAGAGAAGAAGAACCCGATACAGATCATTAAGGTTGAAAAGAAAAGTTTCCTGATGTTTTATACGAGTTTGTATCCTATGGGTGTGAATTGTATTGTGACAGATGACGGAACAGCAAAACGGGCTGCAGTACAGTTGAATGAGCTGATCTCAAGAAACGACCCGGAGCGGCTTCCCAAAGGTCAGGTATGGGTGGAGAATCCGGCACTGAACCTTACGGCGATCTATTTTATGCAGGAGTTCCACAAGAACCGCGGGCAGGCGATGACGGAAGAGATGAAGGAATTGTACGAAGAGATGATGGCACATCTGGGGCGGGGGAAGTACATATTTGCAGTAAGGAAAGACCAGGGTATCCCGGCGCTCAAGGGAAAAGACGGTCAATTGTATCAGCCGCTATTTACAGATATTCAGGAATTCGGGAAATTCAACCGGCAGAATCAGCTTCGCGCGATGGTGGTGGAGGCGGATAAGATCCCCAATCTGTTACCGGCGGGAAGTGCAGGTATCGTGATCAACCCTTTGGGGGTAAATGTCCAGCTTAAGATGGCAAACACACCGCAGAAAAAATAGAGGTAAAAAGTGAAAAAGACCAGATAACTGAGTTATCTGGTCTTTTCCATAACCTCAATTACATGTAGTGCTTTTAGATATCTAAATCATATAGCTATTTAATATATAAAAGGTACATTTAATTACGATTAAGAGAATTGCATTAAACTAAATCTTTGTTACATTGACGGCCTGAGGTCCCTTGGAACCCTCTGTCACATCGTACTCTACATTCTGTCCTTCATCCAGTGACTTGAACCCTTCCATGTTCAATCCGGAGTAGTGTACGAATACATCATTGCCGGTTTCATCAGAAATGAAACCATAACCCTTTTGGTTGTTGAACCATTTCACTGTACCTTTCATGACAATACCTCCATAAAAAATTGATTAGAAACATTGCATCCATAAAACAAATCTATAGATAACTGCCTTATAGACTAGCATATATTTATAAAAGCGTCAATAGATTTGGCAATCTTTTTACTATTTTTTTAGGAAATATGCGGATTTTTCCGAGATATTATTTCGCTTGACGAAATATATGTAAACGTGTAAAGTATATATTGACAGACAGAAAACATTGGGATAACAGAGGAATAAGCGTATGATCACATTGACGGGGAAAAAAGTATCTGAGGGAATTGCCATCGGTAAATTATCCTTTTATAAAAGAGATTCAAAAGAGATTCGCCGTATCTATGTAAAGGATGTTGAGAAAGAGGTACAGCGTTTCCAGAAAGCCAGACAGAAGGCATTGCAGGAACTTAGGGAACTATGTGATACGGCTGCGAAGGAAGTTGGAGAGGCCAATGCTGCTATTTTTGAGATGCAGCAGATGGTACTGGAGGATCGTGATCTGGTCGATAAGATCACGAATATTATTGTAGAACAGAAGCTGAACGCGGAATATGCCATCCAGAATGCCGCTGAGCATTTTATAGCTACGGCGGTAAGTGCGGATAAGAATTATGTGCAGGGACATGATGCGGATGTCAAGGATGTAACGAACCGCCTGATGCGTACACTGGCCAGAGGATGGAAGGACAAGATGCTGATGGATGAGCCGTTTGTGTTGGCTACGGGGGAACTTTATCCAAGTGAAGCAGTACAGCTGGATAAGACGAAGGTTCTGGGATTTGTTACAAGATATGGAACGATCAATTCCCACACGGCAGTGCTTGCGCGGACAAAGGGAATCCCGTCGGTGATCGGGCTTGGGGAAGCGCTGAAGAAGGACTATGAAGGCAAGACGATCATTGTGGACGGTTTTGAAGGTAAGATATATATTGAGCCGGATTATACGACGATTACTAAGATGCGTCAGAAGCAGGATGCGAATCATACACAGGTACAGAACCTGGAGAGGCTTAAGGGCAAGGAGAATATCACACAGAGCGGTCAGAAGATCGATGTCTGCGCGAATATAGGCAACAGAGAAGACATAGAGAATGTACTTCGGTGCGACGCCGGAGGAATTGGACTGTTCAGAAGCGAATTCCTGTACATGGAGAGTGGTTCCAAGCCCCCCACAGAGGAGTATCAGTTTCAGGTATATAAGCTTGCGGCAGAGTCTATGGGGATTAAAAAGGTAGTCATACGTACGGCGGATATCGGAGGAGATAAGGTGGCAGAATGCTTTGATCTTGGAGAGGATCCGAATCCTGCCATCGGATACAGAGGGATCCGGGTCTCGCTTGATAAGGAGGAAGTCTTTAAGACCCAGCTTCGTGCCATACTTCGTGCCTCTGCATTCGGCAACCTTTCGATTATGTTTCCGATGATTACATCGATTGAGGAAGTAAGGACGGCAAAGCTTATATTAGAGAAAGCGAAGAAGGAACTGAAGAACGAGAAGACGGCGTTTGATGCGGACATCCCGGTAGGGGTCATGATAGAGACGCCGGCAGCGGTCATGATCAGCGGTGAGCTTGCGCGGGAGGTTGATTTCTTCAGCATCGGGACGAATGATCTGCTGCAGCTGACGCTGGGAATGGACAGGCAGAACAGTAAGCTTGACCGATATTATAATCCCCATCATTCGGCGATATTGAAGATGATCCGTATCATTACTAACAATGTGCATCTGGAAGAGAAGCATATCAGTATATGCGGGGATCTGGCTGCGGATCTGGAACTGACGGAATACCTGATTCAGATAGGGATCGACGAACTGTCGGTTGCACCAAACCAGGTACTTGCACTCAGGAAGAAGATCCGTGAGATACAGTAATTCATATGAGAATAAGAGGAGAATGAGAGATGGAATTTACTCATTTTGATCAGGAAGGGAACGCTGTGATGGTGGATGTCTCCGGGAAGGAGATTACCGGACGGACGGCAGTTGCGCAGGGGAGTATCCGGGTAAGCAGAGAGGTATTTGATGCTGTTGCCGGGCGGAAGGTGAAGAAGGGAGATGTTCTGACGGTTGCCCAGGTGGCCGGGATCATGGGTACCAAGAAGACGGCGGAATTGGTTCCCATGTGCCACTTCCTGAATCTTACGAATTCGAAGGTTGTGTTCCGGATGAATCAGGAGGAGTCTAAGATCGAAGCGGTCTGTACGGTTAAGACAGAGGGAAAGACCGGAGTGGAGATGGAGGCGCTGACCGGGGTGTCGGTTGCGCTTCTTACTATCTATGATATGTGCAAGGCCATTGACAAGCGTATGGTGATAGAAGAGATCCGTCTCTGTGAGAAGACAGGAGGAAAGAGCGGAGATTTTGTGTTTTAAGAAAGAAAGCGGAAAGAGCATATCCGGCATCCGGCCGGACATGCTCTTTATAAGTTTTGTTGAATCTTGGAGGAATTACAGAGTATCTTCCCGTCTGATATATCCGGGATTCAAAGGATCAGCGATGATCTCTTTGGCGTGAATGATCTTGGCATGTTTGTCAACAACCTGGCAGTCAATCGTGATATCCTCACCGATCATAGCTCCGGGCAGGACAACACTATTCTTAACTACAGCGCCCTTCTTGATGACACAGCCGCGCCCGATTACGGAATTCTCGATGGTTCCCTCGATCAGGCATCCGTTGGATACAACGGAACCCTTTACTTCTGCTGTCTCGAAATACTGTGTCGGGCAGGAATCGTTGGTTCTTGTGTAGACCGGCCATTCATCATCGAAGAGGTTGGTTGCCCTCTTAAAATCGATCAGCTCAATATTGGCATTGTAGAAGCTCTCCAGATCCGTAATAGATGCGAAGTACCCTCTGTGGGAGATGCCGCGGACATCCAATTCTTCGCAGGCATTGTTAACAATGTCGGCAAGAGTATACATGGATGACAAAGACTTAGCCTTCTTAATCAGATCAATGAACAAATCCTTCTTCATAATATAAGTATCCATGAAGATATTTCTGTTCTTGGCATTGCCGCGGTTCTGTTCCAGGGAAAGAACACCCTTCTGGCGGTTCAGGTTCAATGTGTTGCAGTTCAGGAAAGACTCTTTAGCGTTGTCAACACTGTGATACAGCAGCGTAATATCTGCCTCTGACTCAATGTGGTTCGCAAGCAAAGTACTGAAATCAGCAGAGTATACCATGTAGCTGGGTGCGATCACTACATAAGGCTGATGTGACCTCTCAATGCATTCCAGATTCGCGGTGAACGCGGCAATATCTGTGTTATAGAGGTCGTTGTCTCCCTTGGATTCAGAAAACAGGATATGTAATCTGCCGCGCTTGGAGTTAATATTATAGTGGCGTCCGGTTCCGAGATGTTCCACGAGGGAGCGGGGTTTTCTTCTGATATATACCTGGATACGGTCAATTCCGCTGTTGCTCATGTTGGAGATCGGGAAGTCGATTACGCGGTATCTTCCCAGGAAAGAGAAGGCTCCGATTGGACGGTATTCTTCCATTCCCTTTACCCAGATGTGATTTCCGGAAAAATTAACAATTCCTAATGCTTTGCTCATATTATTCTACCCCCTTTACGCGTTTTGCCACGAGCTCGATATGCTCACTGTCTGCACTTCCGACAACAGCTTCTTTTCCAATCTTCACTCCGTCGGCCACGAGTGCGCGCTGTACGACAGCACCGGCCTCTACTTTGGCACCGGGCATCAGTACACTGTCGATGATCTTGGCGCCTTCGCCTACCTCCACTCCGGTAAACAGGACGGAATTCTTTACTTCGCCCTCGATAATGCAGCCCTGTGTGACAAAGGAACGCTTGATGCTTGCATCTGGTCCTACATAATGAGGCAGTGTAGTTACATCTTCGGTGTAGATCTTCCATGTCGGATCATTCAAGTCAAGTTCATTATTGGAATCAAGAAGATCCATGTTTGCTTCCCACAGAGAGTCGATGGTTCCCACGTCTTTCCAATAGCCCTTGAATCTGTATGCGTACAGAGTCTTGTTGTCTGATAAGAGCTGTGGGATGATATCCTTACCGAAATCATGGTGGGAATCAGGATCCTTCATATCAGCAACCAGAAGCTTTCTAAGAGGCTTCCAGTTGAAAATGTAGATACCCATGGATGCAAGATTACTCTTTGGTTTCTCAGGCTTCTCCTGGAATTCGATGATATGTCCTTCCTCATCCGTGTGCATGATACCAAAACGACTTGCCTCTTTGTAAGGTACTTCTATAACGGCGATCGTTGCATCAGCGTTGTTAGCCTTGTGTTCTGCAAGCATCTTGGCATAATTCATCTTATAGATATGGTCGCCGGAAAGAACAAGTATGTATTCCGGGGAATAGGTGTCAATAAAATCGATGTTCTGGGAGATCGCGTCTGCGGTTCCGCGGTAAACATCCAGATTGGCATCTGCTTTTTCACGCGGCGGCAATACATATACGCCGCTGTCTTTTGCATCCAGGCCCCAACGGCGTCCGGCTGCGACATAACTGTTCAATAGAACGGATTCATATTGTGTCAGTACGCCGACAACATCAATGCCGCTGTTGGCACAGTTGCTTAATGGGAAATCAACAATACGGTACTTTCCACCATATGAAACAGCCGGTTTGGCTACTTTGTTGGTCAGGTCATGCAGCCTGGAGCCGCGGCCACCGGCCAAAATCATCGCTAACATATTATTTTGTTTCATAGTGAGTCCTCTCTTTCCATTTATGTTACATGATATTAAATTATTATACAATTTTTTGATGATTTTTTCCATAATTTTGTCTAAAAAAATCAAAATTTATCCAAAAATTTTTTGCATATAGTCAAAAAGTAAGGAAAAAGTACAAAATTGAACAAAATAGAAATATACGTTTTTCATATACTTGACATCTGCTGTGAAAAACAGCAAAATAAGTTTAGAAAAATATAAGGATAAGAAGGATAGAAAAGCATTATGAATCTACTTACTATGGAACATATTACAAAGTCTTACACCGACCGCAAACTTCTTGACGACGTGGGATTCAGTATCCATGACCGGGAGAAGATCGGCGTGATCGGGCTTAATGGCATGGGCAAATCTACTTTGCTTAAGATTGCCGCGGGAATAGAGGACGTTGATGCCGGGAAGGTCAGCATGGGCGGCCAGGTGAAGGTCTGCTATCTTCCACAGACACCGGAATTTGAGGAAGGAATGACAGTGCTGGAAGCAGTTCTTGATGGAGATACCGGCGGTCCCGATCCTTTTGCGGCCGAGGCAAATGCAAAATCCATGCTGAACAAGCTTGGATTTACAGATCACGGGGAGAAGGTGGAGCATATGTCGGGCGGGCAGAGAAAGCGGGCGGCGCTGATCCGTGTGCTTCTTGCCCCGGCGGATATACTGATCCTTGATGAGCCTACCAATCATCTCGACTCTGAGATGTCCGAATGGCTTGAGGAGTATCTTATCCGGTTTAAAGGAACGATTTTGATGGTGACGCACGATCGGTATTTTCTGGACCGTGTGGCAAGCCGTATTATTGAAGTAGACAGAGGAAAGCTTTACAGTTATCCGGGTAATTATTCTGAGTTCGTGCGGCTGAAGAGCGAGCGTCAGAATACGGAACTGACTGCGGAGCGTAAACGTGAGAGCCTGCTTCGTACGGAACTTAAGTGGCTTAACCGGGGCGCAAGAGCAAGGAGTACGAAGCAGAAGGCGCATATTGACCGGATCAGGGCCTTGCAGGAGATCCATAAGATGCAGGAAGAAAAACAAGTACAGATGGATTCGGTCGCTGTAAGGATGGGAAATAAGACGGTAGAGATGTCGGGTATCGGTAAGTCTTTTGGAGAACGGACTTTGATCAAAAACTACAGTTATCTGTTTCTTAAAAATGACCGGATCGGGATCATCGGTCCCAATGGATGCGGTAAGACGACGCTCCTTAAGATCCTGCACGGGGATATCCGTCCGGATACCGGAAAAGTCGAGATCGGACAGACTATCCGTATGGGGTATTTTTCCCAGGAGAATGAGTTCATGGATGATTCCATGCGGGTGATTGATTATATAAAAGAAGTGGGAGAATACATTGCCACATCTGACGGCAGGATTACGGCTTCACAGATGTTGGAGAATTTCCTGTTTGATAAAACGATGCAATGGTCAGGGATTGATAAGCTGTCAGGAGGGGAGAGGCGTCGGCTGTATCTGCTGCGGGTGCTGATGGGCGCGCCTAATGTGCTGATTTTGGATGAACCTACCAATGATCTGGATATCCGGACACTGACGATTCTGGAGGATTACCTGGACCGGTTTGACGGGATTATCATTATTGTATCCCATGACCGGTATTTCCTGGACCGCATGGTGAACAGGATCTTCTCCTTTGAAGGAGAGGGCAGAATCCGCCAGTTTGAGGGCGGATATTCGGACTTTCTGCTCCATAAGGAATTGCAAGAACCAGAGAGTGTGCCAGGTGTAAAAAAGGCTGTGCCAGAGAAAGAAAGCCGCAGGGAAGACAGTACGTCCTCCTGGAAAAAGCACGAAAAGAAATTAAGATTCACATATAAGGAGAAGAAGGAATTTGAGACTATAGATGATGAGATCGCGAAGCTGGAAGAACTCTTAGAAAGCCTGAAGGAACAGATCAGCGCGAATGCCACGAATTCAGCGAAACTTACGGAGTTAATGAAGGCAGAGACGGAGACAGAACAGAAGCTTGATGAGAAGATGGACAAATGGGTATATCTGCATGATTTGAATGATAAGATCATGCAAAACAAATGAATGATTGATAGTCGCGGACCTGTGAGGATATTTTCTGAAAATAACTCTTACATTTTGAAATTTTGCGTGGTATAATGTAACTATAGAGGGATTATATGTCATTGAGAATACAACTTCATAGGTCTAACTCCAGACATACTGGCGTACAGTCTCAGGCAGCGTAGGGAAGATGCTGCAGTAGTTGTTGTACGCTTATTTTAGAGTACACAGCGCGGTGCCGATACAGGATGTGCCGGAATTCCTTTATGGTAGTAACACGTTAACGCAGAACCGGTAAGGAGGTAGTTATGTTCAAGATAGGAGATTATGTGGCACATTATAAGGAGGGTGTCTGTGAGGTAATGAGTATCGGAAAGCTGAATCTTAGCTGCTCGGATAAAAAGAAAGAATATTATACATTGAAACCTCTCTATGATGCCGGGGGAACCTTATATACGCCAGTGGACAATGAAAAGAGACAGATTCGGGAAGTAATTTCCGGTGAAGAAGCACAGGCATTGATTGATGATATGCTGAATATTGAGACAATCGGTGTGACGGATGAGAAGAGACGTGAACTGACCTATAAGGAAGCTTTGCTTAAGAATCAGTGCAGGGACTGGATTTCTATTATTAAGACTTCTTATGGCCGTAAGATGAAGAGGATTGCATCCGGGAAGAAGGTTATTAATGTGGATGACAAGTACCTGAACATTGCGGAGAAGTTTCTGTATGGAGAGTTTGCGGTTGCTCTGGGATTACCTAAAGATGAAGTGAAGGATTACCTCGCTGCTTATTTGAAGAAGGAATAGATAGATAACTATATGTAGAAATGGTTCTATAAAGCAAGGGAATACAGGGGAGTGACAAGAGTGTCATTTCCCCGTATTCCCTCGTTTGATTTGGTGATAAAGGTTTAGCCAAATTGTGATGTTATTTCACCGCACCGTTTACGACGCCGTTGATGATCTGCTTCTGGCATACCAGATAGAAGATCAGAATCGGCAGCAGTGCCAGCAGATAAGAGGCAAATGCAAGGTTGTAATTCGTACCAAACTGCGTCTGGAAAGTAAGCTGTGCCAGAGGCAGTGTGTTGGCGCCTGTTCCGGACATGATAACGAGAGGAGTCATAACGTCGTTCCAGGTTCCGAGAGCGGTCAGTACGGCAACCGTAGCGTGCATTGGTGACATGATCGGGAAGATTACCTTCCAGTAAGTAGACCATGTGGTAGCGCCGTCTACGAAGGCGGCCTCTTCCAGTGCGATCGGTATGTTCTTTAAGTAGCCGGAGTAGAGCATTACATTCATCGGCATGTAGAATACCAGATAGCATAATATAACACCAAACCAGTTGTCAACTCCCATTTGTGCGGTCTGCTTTACCAGAGGCATCATCAGGATTGCAAAAGGTACGAACATTCCGCTTACGATGTAGAGGTATGAGAATTTGTAGAATTTGCTCTTGGCCATGCTTCTTCCGATGGCGTATCCGGCGAGGGAATGAAGCAGGATGGCAAGGACTACCGTAACAACGGTGATCATAACGCTGTATCCAAGAGAGTGCCAGAAGTCTGTTACACGCATGGCTTCTGCGAAGTTTTCAAGGCTAAAGCTTTTTGGAAGGCTTAAGGCCCCGGCAATGTCGTTGGTCATCTCGGAAGGTTTTTTAAATGCGATTACAAGCGCCATATAGAGCGGGAAGATAACAGTCACGCATCCAACGATCAAAAGAATGGTAAGCGGCCAATTGGTAGTAGCTGCAACTTTATTTTTCTGTTTCATTATAACTGTTCCTCCTTCTTTCCTGTAATAGTGAGCTGGGCTACGGAGATGGCAACGATCACGATGAAGAAGATTACCGCGTTGGCACTCTGGAACCCGAACTGTCCGCCGCCCATACCGTTGTTATAGATCAGGTAGGAGATGGATTCGGTACTCTGTGCAGGACCGCCTTTGGTCAACGCCATGATCTGGTCGAATACCATCAGGAAGTCTTTCATACTTAATACCATGTTGATACTGAAGAATGGTATGATCAGCGGGAAAGTCAGCGACTTGAAGCTCAACCATCCGGTAGCGCCGTCAATAGCGCCTGCCTCATATACATCTTCCGGTACAGTCTGAAGCCCGGAGATATAGATGAGCGTAGTCTGAGCGATCGACTGCCATGCCGCAACGATTACGATGGCAATCCATGCGGTATTTGTGTTGGAAAGCATACTTCCGGTTCCTGTAATGGCAGGAAGGATATAGGTGAAAATGTATCCGAAGATATAACCTACAACCAGTCCGCCAAGGATCCTTGGGACAAAATATACGCCTCTTAAAGCACTCTTGGCCTTGATCTTGCCGTTTAACCCAAGAGCCAGGAGCAGAGCGATAACATTTGTAAGGATCGTAGCCAGGATAGCGAATTTGAATGTAAAGAGATAGGACTTTCCTACACGCGCATCGGTAAATAAATCAGCATAATTACGCATCCCTACCCAGTCGTAGCTTCCGAAGCCTTTGAAGTTCGTGAAACTGTAGATCAGGCCTTTGATCAATGGCAGAGTGTTAAAACAGAAGAACAATGCCAGAACCGGAACCGTAATTAATAAAAAAGTCTGGTTTCTGCTCAGTTTTTTATTCATTATTCATTCCCTCCCTTTTCTTCGTATTCCTGTACTTTACGGATAATATCACGGTTGTATCGGATCCAGTCAGTGTCGAACTTGTTAAGGAACTTATCTACGCTGCCATCCAGCAAGAATGTCTGGATCTGGGCATCCACACTCATCTCGGCCGGATAGTAATGATCCTGATAATCGACCATCTTGCCCTCATTGATGTAATCAAGCATACCGTCAAGAGCCGGGGAGAGTTCAAATTCCTTATCCTTACAGGGAACTGCGTTCTGGTCGTTAAGGTAAGTCTGAATCGTAGAATCCTCAAGCAGAAAGCTTAATACTTCGTAAGCGGCTTCTTTGTCCGGACAATCCTTCGTAATACAGAATTGAAGGTCAACGCCGGAGTTCAGAACATTATCATCAGCATTGTCACATCCTGGCATAACAAAGGAATCGATATCCATATCCGGATTTACAGACTGTATCTGCGGAACTGCATAACTTCCGATACAATACATCGCAGATTCACCGTTCGCGAATGCAGTACATGCGTCATTGTAGTTATATGCGAACGGGTCATTCTGTGCATGGTCAAGAAGCTCAAGCATCTTCTCGGCAACTTCCGGATATTCGTCGGCGAATTTGGTTTCTCCTTTATTCACCTGACGGCAGACATCAGCAGGAGCCAGGTCGCAGGCGAGTGCATTCCACGGGGCCAGGCAGGTCCAGGTATCCTTAAAACCGAAGTATAAGGATTGCTGGCCGGAAGCTTCGATCGTATCACACAGGTCCATGAACTCATCCCATGTAGTCGGAATTTCCCAGTCATTTTCTTCAAACATCTCCCGGTTGTACAGGACGCCGGCGGCATTTGCCACATAGGGAACCGCATATACACCGTCCATCGGTACGAATTCCAGATTCTTGTCAATGTCCAGATAAGCTTGTTTGATCAGTGAAAGGCCTTCGAAATCTGAGATATCCATCAGCATCTCGGCATCAAGGAAGTTTGAGAAATTGACATCACCGCCGATGCCGATGATATCAGGGGCGTCCTCCTTGATGAAACGTGTCTTCAGTACGGTCATGGCATCGTTGGGAGATTCAATATGCAGCACGATGTCATCATGCGTTGCATTGAACTCTTCTTCCATTGCTTCGAAAGCCCTGACTGCTTCCTGCTTGTACTGAAGCATGGTGATATGGGTTTTTCCGTCTGAGCTGCCTTTGGGGCTGCAGCCACTGGCCAAGATAACGGTCCCAATCAGCATTGCTGCCACAAGTGTTGTGGCAATTACTCTTTTTTTCATTCCACACCTCTCCTTTTTCTTTCATGCGGGAACTTAAGTTACTTAGGCTTCTGTTAGTCTTGTTAAGTTGCATGAAATATTATGTATTTACGGGTAAAATAATAGCAGTCTGCTGTAAAAAGGTAAATATTCCTATGAGGCTGGATTTTACCATGATGCGAGATTACTAAGAAAATATTGAATTATAGACGTATTAAGGTATATAATATAGATGAAAAGAAAATTTTCGTGACTATCTACAAAAAATGAGATATATTTTTGGGCAAAATAACGAAAATAAAGCAGCTATTATGAAATGAATGAAAGACGGAAGGAGCGCATTGTGAAGAATCATTTGTTTTCAGTATTTCAGGATGAACGTTTTATGGATTTGACAATATACCAATATGGGTATGAGAAGTGCGAACCGCTGCATTCTTTTGGGCCTTATGTGAGAAATAATTATCTTTTTCATTATGTGATATCAGGGAAAGGTTGCCTGCATGCCAATGACGAGAAAGGAGACGCGACTTTCTATGATATTGAAGCGGGCAACGGTTTTATCATTGAGCCGGGGTACATTAATACTTATTATGCCGATAATGATCAGCCATGGGAGTATATCTGGGTAGAGTTCGGCGGACTTCGGGCAAAAGAATGTGTGGAACTTGCCGGCCTGTCCCACAAAACCCCTGTGTATTATCTGGCGGATCCTGAGTACGGCAAGACTCTGCAGGATCGTATGATGACGATCGTCAGAAGCCAGAATGCGTCGAATATGGAGAGGATCGGACATTTCTATCTGTTCATGGACTGCCTGATTAAGTATTCGGCGTCCAGGAAGCAGCTGCAGGGCGGAAAACTCAGTGAATTCTATGCCCGGGAGGCAGTGGTATATATCGAGCACAATTACGGCAGGGATATTACGGTGGAAGATATTGCCAGAAAATGTAAGCTGGATCGAAGCTATTTTGGAAAAGTATTCAAGAAAGTGGTCGGAGAATCCCCGCAGGAGTTCCTGATCCACTACCGTATGAACAAGGCTGCGGATGCCCTGATCACCAGTGACGATTCGGTCGGTGATATCGGAGTGTCTGTGGGCTATCCCAATCTGCTGCACTTCTCCAGGGCATTTAAGGGGGTATACGGCGTATCCCCCAGAGAGTATCGGCAGAAGAATAAGATTATAGACAGATGGAGAGCAGATTAATTGATTACAAATTTCAGCATCTGCATCAGTTTATCAGTAAGCATGTCAGAACTAAGAGACGGGTTCTGGCATTTTTGCTCCAGGAGATATTTGACGTAGCTTACAGTAATATCATTGATGATGTTAAGATTAGATTCCTGGATTCCCGGTGCAATCTCTGCCAGGGGAAGGAGGAGGCCCATGCACCGGTCCCGGATATTCTTCCCATAATACATATCTTCAATCTCAGGAGAGTATTTCTCTCGTTCTTTTGGAAATAGTTCATAATAATGTGTCATGATGCCTGTCAGGTCATCGCTGTGCTTTCCAAAGAAAAAGTTATAGAAGACATTGGGATTCTGGAAGATTGCCTGTGCAAAGAAATCCCACACGGACAGGAAATGTTCTCTTGGGCGAAGCTTCCAGGAGCTCAGTTCTGAGAGATTCCTGCTATATTCATTAAAATACTTGATTGAGGCAAGAAGGATCAGTTCTTCAATATCCTTAAAATACAGATAGATCGTCGAGTTGTGGAATCCTGCTTTATCTGCAATCTTCCGGATAGACAGGCTCTCAATTCCTTCTGTTTCGATTAATTCTTGTGTCGCTTTGACGAAGCGGATGGTGTTCTGTTTTTTCTGATTCTCTTTTTCATTATTCATATAAATTACCAGTTCCTTAAAATTCCTTAAAACAGTCTGATTATAACATAGGATAAGTCGGATAGTCTACTAAAATCCATAGGTCTGACGAACGTCCGGTATTTGCGAGTTACAGTTCACGGCCAGTCAGACCGTGAATTGTAACCATAGAAGTTGAGGTATGGGTAAATTCGCTGGAAAGGCATTGACATTTCTTATTAAATTGGGTATCATGGACTTTAATGAGTAAAAGCGCTAAAGCGATAAGAAAGGGGATTTTCCAATGCCTATTACAGATATTTTGGAGAAGAACTGCCGGCTGTACGGGGATGACGTATGTCTGGTAGAGATTAATCCGGAGATGCCGGAGACGAGACGTGTGACCTGGAAGGAGTATGAATTGATCGAGCCGGTGCGCGCGTCTTATTACAGGCGTGAGATCACCTGGAGTGTATTTAATGAGAAATCAAACCGTTTCGCCAATCTTCTGCTGGAGCGGGGAATTAAAAAAGGCGATAAGGTTGCGATCCTTCTGATGAACTGTCTGGAGTGGCTGCCGATTTATTTCGGGATCTTAAAAACCGGGGCCATTGCGGTGCCGCTTAACTTCCGGTACTCAGCGGAAGAGATTCAGTATTGTGTGGAGCTTGCCGAGGTGGACGTGCTGGTCTTTGGACCGGAGTTTATCGGCCGGGTGGAGGAGATTGCGGATAATATCAGCAAGCACCGCCTTCTCTATTATGTGGGGGACGGATGCCCGGGATTCGCGGAGGATTACACGATGCATTCTGCCAACTGTTCCAGCCAGTCTCCGAAGATCGATATCAATGATGATGATTATGCGGCGATTTACTTTTCTTCCGGGACGACAGGATTCCCAAAGGCGATCTTACATACCCATGAGGCATTGATGCATTCGGCCAAAGTAGAGCAGAATCACCACGGTCAGACCAGGGATGATGTGTTCTTATGCATTCCGCCGCTCTATCATACCGGAGCTAAGATGCACTGGTTTGGAAGTTTTCTGACCGGAGGCAAGGCGGTTCTTCTTAAGGGGACAAACCCGGAATTTATCTTGAGAGCCGTATCAGAGGAAAAGTGTACGATCGTGTGGCTTCTGGTTCCGTGGGCGCAGGATCTGTTGTTTGCTTTAGACAGCGGACAGATCAGGCTTGAGATGTACCAGCTTGATCAGTGGCGCCTGATGCATATCGGCGCCCAGCCGGTACCGCCAAGTCTGATCAAGCATTGGAAAGAATATTTTCCGCATCATCAGTACGATACGAATTATGGGCTGAGTGAGTCGATCGGGCCGGGATGCGTTCATCTGGGAGTGGATAATATCCATAAGGTGGGCGCAATCGGAAAGGCCGGGTTTGGCTGGGAGACGAAGATCATCGATGAGAACGGCAATCCGGTAAAGCAGGGAGAGACCGGAGAACTGGCAGTCAAGGGGCCCGGTGTCATGGTGGAATACTATAACGATAAGAAGGCAACCGAGGAGGTTCTTCATGACGGCTGGCTCTATACAGGAGATATGGCGATGGAAGACGAAGACGGCTTCATCTTCCTGGTCGACCGGAAGAAAGACGTTATTATCAGCGGCGGTGAGAACATCTATCCGGTACAGATTGAAGATTTCCTGCGCACCAATGACGCGATCCTGGATGTCGCCGTGATCGGTCTGCCGGATCAGCGGCTTGGTGAGATCGCAGCGGCGATCGTATCCCTGAAGCCGGGTGTGATCTGTACGGAAGAGGATATTAATCTGTTCTGTAAGAAGCTTCCAAGATATAAACGTCCGCGGAAGGTGATATTTGCGGATGTGCCAAGGAACGCCACCGGCAAGATAGAGAAGCCCAGGTTAAGGGAGATGTACGGGGCTGCGCATCTGGTGGAGGAGCAGAACCGGAGATAAGAGCATATTCGTGAAGCGATCGGATTAGATATGCCGAAAGAACAGGATCAAGGATGATTCTCTGTGTCTTTCGGCATTTTGATCGTATTCGCTCTCTATGCGGCAGAATTCATGTTGTTGCTTTATTTTGCCGCCTTTTCGGCAAATTCGGTAGTTACGAGATCCTGATAAGGAGCGCGCTTCGTCAATTCGCCGGCGTCTTCGAGGATATCCTGCAGAAGATTGAAGCTTTCTTCCTCGAAGATCAGGTCCTCTTTCCAGGTATCCTGATCATAATAACGAGTGACGATGGTCGTGATCGTATCCTGGTCGGTCTCTTTGAACTGCGGTGCGATGATGGCGGCAATTTCTTCCGGAGTGTGTGCCTGCACATAGTCCATGCCTTTCTGCAGCGCATTGGTGAATCCCTGGATCACTTTCGGATTGTCGTTGATGTAGCTCTGTTTTGCAGAGAAGGCAGTATATGGAACATAACCGCTGTCCGTTCCAAGGGATGCGACAACATAACCTTTTCCCTCTTTTTCCAGGTTGGTCGCGCCAGGTTCGAATTCAACGGTAAAGTCCCCCTGATTTTCGGCAAAAGCGGCGGCAGTGGAGCCAAAGTCAATACTCTGGTCGATGGCGACGTCATTGGCCGGGTCGATGCCGTTTTGCTTCAGGATATACTCAAATACCATCTCAGGCATACCGCCTTTTCGGCCGCCAAGAACGTTCTTTCCCTTGATGTCATTCCAGGTAAAATCAGGCATTTCTTCCCGCGCTACAAGGAAGTTCCCGGCGCGCTGGGTCAGCTGGGCAAAATTGACCACGTAATCGTTGGCGCCTTCATTGTAAGTATAGATTGAGGCTTCGGAGCCCATGAAGCCGATATCAGCACTTCCTGAGATCACGGCGGTCATGGTTTTATCAGCGCCAAATCCGGTAACCAATTCTAAGTCGATCCCTTCCTCTTCAAAATATCCTTCTTCGATCGCTACATACATCGGAGCATAGAAGATAGAATGCGCGACTTCATTCAGGATTACTTTGGTGGATTCAGGAAGAGTTTCTTCTTTTTCTGGTTTTGTGGTATCCGCAGTTTCACCGCTTTGTTCGGATGAGACGGGAGCCTGCGTCTTATCGTCTTTGGATGAACAGGCGGGCAGAATAGTTACTGCCAGTGCTGCCGCAAGGCTCGCAGCAAGTAAACGCTTTTTCATATAGATCCTCCTTAAAATACTTAATGGTATAGTATATTCGGAGAAAAGAAGTTTGTGCGGCTCATTCGTCGATATTGCTTTAGATACATACTGTTTTCTGAAGGGTTAAAGCTATCATTGACAAACCGACCGATAGTATGATAATATACAATACATACCAAAGGTATGTTAAAGAAGGGAGGGAGAGACTGTGGCAAGAAATAAGCATCCGGAAGAGACGGTTCAATTAATACTGGATGTTGCCTTTCGTCTGTTCATGAAGAAGGGATATGAGCATACCTCTATCCAGGATATCATTGATCATTTAGGAGGACTCAGCAAGGGTGCAATCTACCATCATTTTAAGTCGAAGGAAGATATTCTGATTGCCGTTACAGACAGAATGACATCGGAATCAAATCAGATACTTGCGGATATCCGGAACCGCACAGATCTTAAAGGAAAGGAAAAGCTTAAGATGATTTTTAAAGTATCGCTGAACCGGCCTGTGCAGGAGGAACTGTTTACGGTGGCTCCCAATCTGCACGGTAATCCGAAGCTTTTGTTCAGTCTGCTGCAGGAGACCATAGAAGATGCGGCGCCTAATTATATATTGCCGATCATCCGGCAGGGGATTGCGGATGGCTCTATTGAGACAGACTATCCCAAGGAACTGGCAGAACTTATCATACTTGTGGCAAATGTCTGGACGAATCCGATGATATTTAACAGCTCTGCAGAAGAATCCTATCGTAAGTTCATGGTATTTGGGCAGATGCTTAAGGGATTGGGAGTGGATATTGTAGATAGTGAGATGTCAGAGAGAGTGCGTGAGCTGTCTTCGATTTATCAAAAGAACAAGTAACATTCTGCCCTGAAAACCGGGCAGAAAATTTTTACGATTATACATACCGACGAGCGGTATTAAAAAAGGAGGATCAGAATATGAATCATAAACTTTTTTCAAAGGATTTTACACTGGTAGTGGTCGGGCAGATTATCTCTCTGTTTGGGAATGCTGCGTTAAGATTTGCGTTACCGTTATATCTGCTGAATCTGACAGGATCATCGGCGCTTTACGGGACGGTGATGGCATGTGCGTTTATTCCGTCCATTTTATTGTCGCCGGTGGGCGGTATCGTTGCAGACAGAGTCAATAAGAGAAATATTATGGTGATATTGGATTTTTTTACTGCAGCAGTTATATTGATATTCTTTCTTCTTATGGATGGAGGAAATATCATTGTCCTTTTGACGATTACACTTATGCTTTTATATGGCATCGCAGGAGCTTACCAGCCATCGGTGCAGGCCAGTATCCCGGCGCTGGTGGAGCAGGAGAATCTTATGGCGGCAAATTCTATAATTAATACCATAAGTTCCTTTGCGTCCTTAAGCGGTCCGGTGCTTGGAGGAATTCTATATAGTGCGTACGGTATAAGACTTGTCTTGCTGATTTGTATAATATGCTTTGTCCTGTCGGCTGTTATGGAGATTTTTATTACGATTCCTTTCCAGAGACTGATTTCAGGCGGAAGCATATGGAGGAATGTGAAGGGTGATTTTGCGGAGAGTATCCGGTTCATCCGGCGGGATAAGCCTGTGATCGGAAAAACTCTTCTGGTAGTCTGCGGGATCAATCTGTTCTTATCTGCAATGATTATTGTGGCGCTGCCCTATCTGATAACGGAGGTGTTTGATCTGGGGGCGCTTGAGGCGAACCGGTTGTACGGGTATGCGCAGGGTGCTCTGGCGGCAGGCGGGCTGACAGGAGGAATCGGAGCCGGCATTTTCTCTGACAAGCTGTCGTTTCAGAAAGCAGGGAATCTGATCACAGCCTGTGCCGTCTGTGTATTTCCTGCGGCATTTGCATTAATATTATGTCCGTCAGGAATGGTTAATTATATTGTTCTTACAATATGCTGCTTTATCATTATGGTATTCTCGACTGTTTTTACGGTACAGATGATGTCATTTATGCAGGCGGAAACACCGCAGAATCTGATCGGAAAGGTGGTCGCGGCAGCCCTTACCTTTTCCATGTGTGCACAGCCTCTTGGCAATGCGTTATATGGCGTTCTGTTTGAGATCTGTGAGGGATTTGAGTGGGCGGCGGTTTTGTTTTCAGGTGTTGTCTCGCTTTTGATTGCTATAAGTGCGAGAAATATATTCCGATGATTTTTCCTGTTTTTTTATGTCGGAAGAACTTGTGAGGGTATGCGCATTTTGTTATAATTAGGGAAGTAACGGTACAGGAGGCGAGAAGATGCGGGTAATTGATTTTAGGGATGCAAGCTGCAGGCATTGCTATAAATGTGTGCGCAATTGCGAGGTGAAGGCTATCTCGGTTGAGAACGAGCAGGCGCACATTATGAAGGACCACTGTATTAATTGTGGGCACTGCCTGGAGGTCTGTCCGCAGAATGCGAAGACATTTGCAAGTGATATGGATCGGGTAAAGGGATACTTACGCCAGGGGATGAAAGTGATCATCTCGATTGCGCCGTCGTATCTGGGAGTGCTTGAGTATGATAAGCCGGGACAGGTAGTGGACGCGTTAAAGAGGCTGGGATTCTGCGAAGTGCGGGAGACGGCGGAAGGTGCGGCGCTTGTTACCAGAGAATACGGGAGGCTCCTTGCAGAGGGGCAGATGACGAATATTATCACTACATGCTGCCCCAGCGTCAATGACCTGGTTGAAAAGTACTACCCGGAATTAGTATCCATGATGGCGCCGGTTGTATCGCCTATGGTGGCCCATGGAAAGCTGATCAAAAGCATTTACGGAGAGGATGTGAAGGTTGTATTCCTGGGACCGTGCATTGCGAAGAAGGAAGAGGCGATCGGCGACGAGCGGGTGAGGGGAGCAATCGATGCGATTTTGACATTTGAAGAGATTACAAGGTGGTGGGAAGCGGAAGGTATCGATATCCATCAGTGCGGGGATCTGCCGGTGGGCAATCCAAGCCCGAAGGTGAACCAGCTCTATCCCGTGAGCGGAGGAGTGATTCAGTCCGTGCTGGCAAGGCAGACAGAAGACCGTTATTATAAGGTACATATTGACGGGCTTAAGAGCTGTATGGAATTATTTGATGAGCTTAAAAAAGGTGAGATAGAGGGGTGTTTTTTCGAGGTAAATGTCTGCGAGGGCGGTTGTATCAAGGGGCCGGCTTCTGACAGATGGAGTCAGTCGCTGGTTCGTGCAAAGATGGAGATTGAAAGCCGTGTAAAGCACAGAGAAGAGGCAGAAGATATCGATGGCAGTAAGCTCGACCTGCATAAGACATTTATGGACCGGCATGTGACAGATAAGCAGCCGACCGATCAGGAGATGCAGGAGGTTCTGCATGCCATGGGCAAATACACAAAAGAGGATGAACTTAACTGCGGCGCCTGCGGGTATGCGACCTGCCGTGCGAAAGCAGCGGCAGTCTTCCAGAAAAAGGCAGAGATTGGGATGTGTCTTCCCTATGCGCTTGCACAGGCAGAGTCTATGTCGAATATCGTCATGGATGTGACACCAAGTATGATTATGATCGTCGATAAGGATATGCGGATTCGGGAATGCAACAAGAAAGCCATGCAGATGCTGGGAGTGTCCAGGGAGGAGGCGCTGGAGCGTTATATTTTTGAATTTATAGATGACAGGGATATCGCGGAAGTGCTGGCGACAGGACAATCGATTATTCACAGGAAGATGAGTTTGGATACTGTGAAGCTTAAGGTGGTAGAGACTGTCATCTATATCGAGAGCCTGGATTCCGTCCTGGTGACATATCAGGATATAACAAAGGAAGAGAAGGCGAAAGAGCAGCATTATAATCTGAAGATGGAGACGGTGGAGATGGCACAGAAGGTTATTGACAAGCAGATGATGGTTGCCCAGGAGATTGCGGGACTCTTAGGAGAGACGACAGCAGAGACGAAGGTAACATTATCAAAGCTTCGTGATTCGATTCTGTTTGAAGAGGAAGAATGATATGAGTGTGAGTGTAGATATATCCTGGAAAAGCCTGAATAAGCACGAGGAAGAGCTATGCGGGGACAAGGTAGAGGTACTTAAGACAAAGGATTCGGAGATTGTGATCCTGGCAGACGGGATGGGAAGCGGGGTGAAGGCGAATATTCTGGCGACGCTGACATCTAAGATTCTTGGGACCATGTTTCTTGAGGGAGCAGCCATCGAGTCTTGTGTGGAGACGATCGCGAAGACGCTGCCGGTGTGCAAAGTAAGGGAAGTGGCTTATGCGACCTTCAGTATCCTGCAGATCTTCCATAACGGAGAGGCGTACCTGGTGGAATTTGATAATCCCCTGTGTATCTTTATAAGAGACGGGAAGATCGTGAATTATCCATATCAGGAGCGGATGATCGAAGGGAAGAATATCCGGGAGTATCGTTTTCATGTATGTCTTAAGGATTGTTTCGTGCTGATGAGCGACGGCGTGATCTGGGCAGGAGAGGGAGAGCTTATGAACCTGGGGTGGACCTGGGAAGATATGGCTGAGTATACATTAAAGTGCACGAAACAGACACTTTCAGCATCCCGGCTCGCAGCGATGCTGAGCCAGTTATGTGATGATCTGTATGGGAATAAGCCGGGGGATGATACGACAGTAGCCGTAGCGCGTGTGATCGAGCGGCGGATTATCAATATATTTACCGGACCGCCGACACACAAAGAGGATGATGAGAGGGTGATACATGATTTTATGAAGCAGGAGGGGAAGAAGGTTGTCTGCGGCGGCACCAGCGCCAATATCGCATCAAGAGTGTTGAAGAGGGAGATTGTAACCTCTGTAAATTACGCAGATCCAAGTGTTCCGCCGACTGCGGCTATAGAGGGGCTGGATCTTGTCACAGAAGGCGTACTGACTATAGGAAAATCATTGGGGCTTTTGAAACGGTATGAACAGGATGAATTTGACGAGGTCTTCTTTGATGAACTGGATGCAGATAACGGGGCGTCGAAGCTTGCGAAACTGATCATTGAAGAATGTACGCAGCTGAATCTTTTCGTAGGAAAGGCAATGAATGTAGCGCATAAGAATTCAAACCTGCCCTTTGACTTAAGTGTCAGGATGAACCTGGTGGAACAGCTGAAAGAGTGTGCAGAGCATCTTGGTAAGAACGTGAATGTACAATACTATTAACAGGTATTAAGATGAAAAAGATTGACGCATAAATGCATATCTCATATAATAGAGTTATGTTTTCAATGTGAGAAGTTGTTCTGCAGCATGCGGATTCTTGAGCATTGTCAAATATTAAAAGAGTGAGGATTACATAATGAGACAGTTTTTCGGAAAGAGCCAAAATGGAAATTTGAAGGAAGCAGTCCGCGGGATCAATAACCCGCAGTTTCTTATGCTGATGTCTAACGGAGAGCAGTTTGAAGCACATGTAAAAGAGTTAGAAGAGATGTTTCCCAGGATCCCAAGTATCGGGTGTATTGGTATGAGCTATGATACGAAAGTAGTGGAGAAGGGGGTAGGCGTGATTGCATTTTCGGATGGAGTGACTGTGGTTGCCAATGTATTAGAGAAAGCGTCTGTCATGCCTGTCAAATATATTGAACGGCTGGAACGGGATGTGAACAGTATAAGAGGCTCTCATAACGACACCGTGTGTATTGATTTTTGTTCCGGCAATGATGCATGTGTGCTGACGACGATCTATTCTGTGCTGAAACGCAGAGATATCTCGTTGGTCGGCGGGACCGGCGACGCGGGTAAGGTATCTGTTAACGGAAGGATCTATGAAGATGCGGTGGCTTATGCGCTGGTGAAGAATCAGAATGGAAGAGTGAAAGCATACAAGGAGAACATCTATCATCAGATGAAGAATTATCGGTTCGTTGCCTCCCAGACAGATAAGGCCAACTATGTGATCGGCGCGCTGAACGGAAGACCGGCAAAGCAGGTTTATCAGGATATTCTTCATGTGACAGAGCAGGAGATCACGACGCGGACTTTCCAGAATCCGTTTGGCAAGTTGAATGGAGATGATATCTGTATTGTATCGATCAAAGAGGTAAAAGGGGATGCGCTGACCTGCTTCAGGCAAGTCAATGATTCGGATGTTCTTGTTTTGCTGGAACTTGGTGATTACAGGGCAATTGTAAATGATACAATTCGTACAATAAAGCAGGATTTCCCGAAGATCTCAGCAGTATTTTCGGTAAATTGCCTCTTTCGGTATCTGCTTTTTACTCAGAACAATTATATGCAGGAATATCTGAATGAGATGGGAAGGTTAGGGAATCATGCGGGTCTTGTTGGATATGGAGAGCATTATAATAATCGTTTTGTGAACCAGTCTATGACTTGTGTGGTATTTGAATAGGAGAGGGGAGAAGAACATGTTGTTTGGAAAAAGGAATAAGCAGGAGGTCCGTAAGCCAGCCGAAGATGAGAACAGTCTGTATCCGATACTGCATGTGATGGGCAGTCTGAAGGATTATCATAAAGAGATGGTGCAAAAGGAAGTAGAATCTCTGTGGGAATTGAACGAGATCGGTGCTTCTTTTGGGGCTGTGGTCAAAGAAGGGGAAGAGTTTCAGGGCAGGCTTCTGGATTTTGGAGATAACTTCGCCAGCATTGAACAGGTTTCCGGTGAATTCGAGACGGTGAAGGATACGATTGCCGAATCGGTGACCCGTGCACAGGATAGGGTGGAAGAGCTAAGAAACAGTTCCAGGCAGGTTGAGACATATTTCAGTGAGATGGAGAGTACCTTTGAAGATCTTCAGAAAGCAGTGGAGAAGATCAAGCGGTGTACGGATAAGATCATATCTATCGCTGATCAGACGAATATTCTTGCGATCAATGCTTCGATCGAGGCCGCACGTGCCGGCGAGCAGGGCAAGGGCTTTGCGGTAGTGGCGGTAGAAGTGAAAAAACTTGCCGATGAGATCAAGGATCTGACCGGGGAGGTGGATCTGGGCATCCAGGAGGTAGAGAAGGGAACAGACCAGCTTAACAGCAGTATCTCAACTTCCGAGAATGCACTTGGGGAAAGTCTGAATAAGGTCCAGGAAACCTATGAGATGTTTGACGAGATCACGCAGTCGGCAGAGGGAGCGGCAGGTGTACATACGGAGATCTCCGGAGTGATCGATCAGTCCAAATCCGCTCTGCAGGTTCTGTGCGGATTCTTTGACCAGATTAAGAATCAATATCAGGAGGTTGTTCAGCATATCAATAAGGCCGGGAAACTTGGGACAACGAAGAGTACTATGTTCGAGGATGTGGATAATATGTTGTCCCAGATTCCGCCGATCGTGAAGGATTATACCTCTGCAAAATAAATAACGAGACGCATTCAATCCATTGCAGGCATTTATTATGACGCTGATGATTAACGCAAGGCCTTTCTTTTTTGGAATTTCAATGCTGGATAAATACAAAGGTACAGGCTGGAAAAAACTCTATCTGATTTTCGGTATGTGCGACGAGAGCTTTTCCATCAATTATACCGCAGCAATACCGGCAGATACTTTTGCCGATTGCGGGCGGAACAGTATGCTATATGCTGCTTGTGCAGCTTGTATTTTGATTGAAGAAAAAGCTGCTCGGTTCTACACTCTGTTACTGTCAGAGATATCTTCCAGAGTATGAAAAAATTCCGGGTAAGAGACATCCACACATTGGCTGTCTTCGATTATCGTTTCGCCCTGAGCGATCAGCCCGGCAATTGCGAAGGCCATAGCGATGCGGTGGTCCAGATAGCTCTTGAGCCGTGCACCGTAAAGAGATGCTCCGCCTTCTATGATCATTCCGTCTTCCGTTGGAGTAATATTAACGCCCATTGCCCTTAGATTTGCCGTGACAGTATCAATCCGGTTGGTTTCTTTTACTTTTAACTCTGCAGCATTCTTGATTATGGTAGTTCCTTCTGCACAGGCGGCCATCACAGCGATGATGGGAATCTCATCGATCAGCGTTGGAATAAGACTTCCGCTGATAGTGGTTCCGTGAAGCAGACTGGAACGGACAAGGATATCCGCGGTCGGCTCACCGGCAGCACATTGCTGCCCGGAGAGGGATGTACCGCCGTTTGATCCGCTGCCGGGATGCATGGCAGCAGAATCCATATTCCGACAGTTGACATAAGTAATATCTGCGCCCATAGCTTCACAGACCCTGAGAATTCCTGCCCGGGTGGGGTTGGTGCCGACATTTTTAATCAGAAGTTCGGAACCGGGAACGATAAGCCCTGCGGCGATAAAGTAAGCCGCGGAAGATATGTCGCCGGGTACATGTATCGTCTGTCCGTAGAGTTCTTTGCAGGGGCGTATGCGTGCGGTTGCACTTCCGTCTTCGTGAAGTACGGAAGATACATCAGCGCCGAAGCTTTGAAGCATCAGTTCCGTATGGTTGCGGGAGAGGGCCGGTTCGGTCACGGAAGTATCGCCGTCGGCATAGAGTCCGGCAAGGAGGACGGCGGATTTGATCTGGGCAGAGGCAACCGGCGACTGATAGTGAATGCCGTGAAGCACTCCGGGCTCTAACTTAAGCGGGGCACAGTTATTGTTATGGATGCTGCAGATGTGTGCACCCATGCTATTCAGAGGGGTCATAATCCTTCCCATAGGACGTGAATTCAGAGATTCGTCTCCGGACATGACGGAGGTGAACGACTGCCCGGCCAGAATACCGGACATCAGCCTTGTGGTGGTTCCGCTGTTTCCCACATTCAGAATTCCCGTCGGAGCGGACAATCCTCTAAGTCCTTTGCCGTAAACCAGGATGCTGTCAGTCTCTTCTGTAATCTGGATCCCCATTTTCCGAAAGCAGCCGATCGTGGACAGACAATCTGCCCCTTTCAGAAAATTCGTAATCTTTGTGGTTCCAAGTGCAATAGAACCAAACATAACAGAACGGTGGGAGACAGACTTGTCTCCCGGAATCGTGATCTCGCCTTTGAGTCCGGTTCTTGGATGAATATTTTTAACGCTCATAGACAATATACCTGAATTTCTGCAGAATCCCGGCGGCTTTCTTAGAAGATGCCTCGTCATAGAATTCTATCCGCAGAACCCCTTCTTCAAATTCTCTGTTATTTACAATCCCAATATTTTTAAGATTCAGATTGTTGGAAGCAAGGATGGTAGCGATTGCTGCAATCCCGCCCGCTTCGTCGATAATATCGCAATAGACCTCGTATGCTTTCTTAATCGGACCGGCAGATGACGACGGAATGGCGTTCCGATAGTTTCTTGAGGTATCAAACATGTGATAGATCCCCTGCTCATCTTCCTGATCGATCATATCCTTTGCATGATTCAGAAACCGGATATAGGAGTCAAGAATCCGGGAGATATTGTCCTTATTCTTCAGGCAGATATGCTGCCACATAGTCGGTGAGGAGGAAGCGATTCTTGTAATGTCCTTGAAGCCTCCGGCAGCAAGATTCTTCATCAGTTCATCTTTTGTGTCTGTATCCCGCACAAAGTTCACCAGGCTTGACGCGATAATATGGGGAAGGTGGCTGATTGTTCCGGTCACGTAGTCATGTTCCTGGTAGTCCAAAAGAATAGGGATAGCATGCAGATCCTGAACGAATTTTTCATAGCGTGCTATCTTTTCTTGCGAAACTTTTCCGGTGGGCGTCAACACATAGTATGCGTTTTCAATCAGCATCGCCTTCGAGTTGATATAACCGCTCTTCTCGGAACCGGCCATGGGATGGCCTCCGATAAAATACGGTTCGATTCCAAGAGCCTCGACCTCTCTGTGGATGTTCGTCTTCACGCTGCCCACATCGGTGAGGATGCATTCTTCGTGAAGATATGTTCTGATCTGTTTAAGATACGCGGTATTATAGGAAACAGGTGCACACAGGAAGAGATAACTGCAGTGGTGAAAATTATCATCGATGGTGGTTGCAGCCACGTCAATGACAGACTCTTGAGTTGCCAGAGCCAGGGTTTCTTTATTCTTGTCAAAGGCGACGATCTCATAGTCGGGGAAATACTGCCGGACTGCCCTGGCTATGGAGCCGCCGATGAGACCTAAGCCGATAAAGCCTATCTTATGCTTCATGAGGATTCTCCTTTGGTGTTATATGATAATGATATATATTGTACCCTGTGGAGAAGGTTTTTGTCAATTCTATGATGCTTTAAAGTGAGAAAGAATACACATTGTAATAACTGAGCATTTGTATATTGTATTAGGAGATGTTATGATAGAAAATAATGGAGAATGTTTTTAGAAAAGAAGATGGAGACGGATATAATATGGGAGAAAGGAGAGAAGGCAGATGAAGATAGAGATTCCTGGATATAAGACGCTTATACTGGATTACCTGGTGTTGGACTACAACGGGACGATTGCCGTGGATGGAGGCGTTCCGGATGATGTAAGAGAACGCCTGAAACAGTTGGCGGAACAGTTTAATATTTGTGTAGTCACGGCCGATACCCATGGAAATGCCAGGACGGCGTGTGAGGGACTTCCGGTAAAGATTCGCACGTTCCCTTCGGCAGACGCCGCGCATGCCAAGAAAGAGATAGTGGAGGGGCTTGGTCCAGAGAGGTGTGTATGTGTGGGAAACGGCCGGAATGATGTGCTTATGTGCCGGATTGCCGGGCTTGCTGTGGCGGTGATGGATGCGGAAGGCATGTACGGGCCGCTGGCAGCGGAGGCAGACATCTGTGTAAGGTCCATGCAGGAGGGGCTGGATATGTTGATGAAGGAGAAACGTCTGATTGCTACGCTGCGAGGATAATCTGTTGCTGACAGAGGAGTCTGATTTATTGTGTCAATGAAGAAGAGTTATATCTTGTTCGAATCAATGCTCATGCTGTAATATTCGATAAATATAAAAAGAGTCTTGCGAGTCTTAAGATGAAAGATTTGCAGGACTTTTTTCAATTGAGATGTAGAATAGGAAAATCGAAAAGTCCTTAGGCTGCGCAGGTGTCAGATTTTACGATTGCACGAAAAGAAGGGGCTGTGCTATTGTAAAACAAAAAGGATGGTTGGTCATGGGCTTTTTTGAAGTGGATGGGAAACTTGCATGTATAGTATCCCGGATCTTTGATCTGATAAAACTGAATTTTTTATGTCTGATTATGTGTCTGCCGGTGATTACAGTGGGGGCAAGCCTGACGGCGGCATGGTACATTCTATTGAAAATGGTGCGCAATGAGGAATCCTATATAGGAAAAAGCTACTGGAAGGCTTTTAAGGGGAATTTCCGTCAGGCCACGATCATCTGGGTACTGTTGGCATCAGGTTTTTCTGTCATTCGAATGGATCTTGCGATCCTTAAGGATGCGGGAAGTGAAGCCAGGCCCGTTCAGGCAGCATTGCTTTTTATATTTTGGGGTTTAGGCCTTATCTCTTTGTACATATTTCCCATGTTGGCAAGATTCGATAATACAGTAAAAAACACGATAAAAAATGCATTTTATATGGCTTTTTGCCACTTGCCATATACAGTTTTGATCGTGTCTTTCTTTTTAGCGGGGCCGGTACTGTGTATATTAAACTGGAGGCTGTTTGGATACTATATTTTGTATATGGTACTGATCGGAATTACAGGGCCGGGATATCTGTCTGCTATTTTGTTTCGAAAGATGTTTGACGATTTTCAGGCGAAGAAAGGTTCTGATATATGACCTAAAAGATTTTATGGAATTACTCATATACAGAATATAAAAGGAGATGAGAGCCTATGTTCATGTGGCTGAAACAGCGGGTAAAAGATATGCCGATTTTTCAGAAAATGTTTGTAGTATGCATACTAGTCACAGTGACAATTTCCGTATTATCCGGAGGAATAACATATGTGACTGCATCGGACATTATTATGAAGAAGACAATCGCGCAGACAGAAGAAACGATCAATCAGGTATCAGAAAATTATGATTCATTTATGGAAGTGATCGCGAATCGTCTGGATTATATTGCATTCAACCCCACGGTTCAGGATGAATTACTCAATGGCAGACCAGAGAAGGATGAAGAGGGGTATTACAGCGGAACCAGAATGGTGAAACGATTACTGGTGCAGATGTTTAAGAGCTACCAGATGGAGGATATTGAGATTTATGGTGAAAATGGAACACAGTATTTTTGTTCTATACGCGGAACAGAAGAGCCTGACATTGAAAATGAAGAGGAATTAAAGCAGATTGCGGCAGAAAACAATGGTGCAGTGACCTATGTGAATGATATCTCGGACAGCGGATGCCTGCAGATCGTAAAATTGGTGAGGGACAACCTGACAATGGATTCCCTGGGAGTGCTGCGGACGGGAGTTCGGGTGTCGGCGTTGGAACGGATTCAAGAGAATGTTGATTTTGCATCTTCAGGGGTGATTTTGCTATTGGATGCAGATAATCAGATCATAGTGGGTGAAGAATCAAAATTGACAGAACAGGCAGATACATTATTCAATAGGTGGAATGATTCCTTTCGCTACAGGATAGATGGAGAAGAGTATCAGATCGTATATCAGGTGTCGGATTATACAGGATTTAAGGCGATTGGAATACTTCCGGCAAGGGAGATCGCGTCTGCAGTCGTACCGGTGCAGATTGCAATGATGGTTACCATATTAGTGGGACTTATCTTGAGCATAGGGCTGTCTGTATTTATGTCACGGTTCATGGGAATGCCAATCAGGAAAACAGTGCAGGCTTTACGAGAAGTGGCGAAAGGGGATTTTACTGTCCGGCTTGAGGAGGAGAGAAAGGATGAGTTTGGTGAGATCAATCGGGAGTTTAATTATACGATCGGCCGGATGGAGGAGCTTTTAGAAGAAATTGCCCAGAGTAAAATGTTGAATAAGGAGATGGAATTTAAAGCATTACAGGCACAGATTAATCCTCATTTTCTCTATAACGCGCTGGATACGATCAATTGGATGGCAAGAAAGGAAGAAAAGGAAGAAATCTGTGAAATGGTGAGTGCAGTCAGTAATTTGCTGCGAATCAGTATCAGTAATAAAGAAACAATGTTTACTCTGGAAAAAGAGCTGGATTATGTAAGAGACTATCTCTATATACAACAGACAAGATACCGTGCCCGATTTGAAGCAATATATGAAATTGATGAGCAGATACAGTCACAGAAGATTCCCAAGCTGACGATTCAGCCATTGGTGGAAAATGCGATCGTGCACAGTGTGGAGGTCAGAAAAGAAAAGACAAAGCTGACAATCCGTGCATATCGAAGGAAGGAAAATGTTTATATTGAGATAGAAGATACCGGTATTGGAATGTCGGAGAAGATGCTGGAGAATTTGCTAAAGCCGCAAAAAGAGAAAGTAGATATGAAAACTGCACATACAGGTCTTGGAGTTTATGCGGTGCATCAAAGAATACAATATATGTTTGGAGAAGCATATGGACTGCAGATATATTCGGAGGAAGGAAAAGGAACTCGCGTTGTGATTTGCATTCCTTATAGAGTGTAGGGAAAGAGAAATGTCTGGGGGGATTGATATGGAATTGAGTGTGATGATCCTTGATGATGAAGAGATCATCTTAGACGGACTCTGTCATTTTCCGTGGAAGGATTATGGCTGTACTGTAGTAGCAAAGGCCGGGGACGGGGAGAAGGGAATTGCCTTGATGGAAATGCATAAGCCGGATATTATTTTGAGCGATATCAAGATGCCGGAGATGGATGGACTGGAGTTCGCGAAGCAGGCGAAGAAGATATCCCCAGAGGTGGAGATTATTCTGCTGACAGGGTATGATGATTTTGAATTTGCCAAATCCGCGATTCATATCGGAGTGTCAGAGTATCTCCTGAAACCCGTTAATTTTAAGGAAATGCATACTGCTGTGGGGAAGGTATGCTGTGAGATACGTAGCAGAAGAAAAGCTAAGAAAGACTATGAAGAACTTCGGAAAAAGTATCAGAAGACGATTCCCGCAGTACGCAGAAAAGTGATCTCGGATCTTATCTATGGGAGATTTAATGACAGTGTTCAGATGCAGAAACGTTTGGACAATCTGAATATATACATTGAACAGTATGTTCTTGTGTATGGTTCGATCCGTGCAAAAGAAGATCGGAACAGGTCTGAGCTGGAACCGAATCTTTTTGATTTTATTGTGGAGAATATCTGTGAGGAGTTCCTAAAGCAGACGGGGCAGCAGGTGTATTATGAATTCGATAATCTGGGCTATTGCTTTATCGTTACATTTCCGCATTATATGGCAGGAAAGGATTGTGAGGAGCGCTGTGAACAGGCGTGTGAAAAGATTCAGAAGAATATACAGGATGTGCTGCAGGTAGAGATGTCCTTTGGAATCAGCCGGCAGAAAAAGAATCCCTTCCAGATGAATCACGCGTATGAGCAGGCATTAGAGGCTTGTGAACAGGGAATGTATCTGGGGGAAGGTGTAGGTATTCTGACGTATGCAGATGTGGCTACTGTAGAACTGCCGATCTGGCGTGTGTCGGACGGTGAAAAAAAGAGACTTTTGTCAGAGCTGATGCAGGGGAATATCGAGACGGCGAAGAAATTTCTCCAGGAGGTGTTCGAGCAGTGTCCGGATATTGAAACGATGCGGTATAACGCGATGGAAGTAATGCTTTTGTGTGTTCAGTATCTGGCAAACGGACGATCTTTGGAGTATGGAGATAAAGAGAAGAGTACGTTTGTAACGGAGAGCCTAAAAAAAGTATATGAAAGCCATACAAAGCAGGCGGTGCTGAGCGTCCTGAAATCGATTGTCGAGTATCTGGCAGAACGAAACCGGGATGAAAGGGTGAGCCGGAACCAGAAAAGTGCAAAAAGTATGATGGAATATATTGAAGAGAACTACGGAGAGGATTTGTCCCTGGATACTCTGGCAGATCATTTTAAATTAAGTAAGACATATATTAACCGTCTGCTTAAGAATTACAGTGGAAAAAGCTTCTTAGAGATCCTGCTGAAATGCCGGATGGAAAAGGCAGAGGAGCTGATCGTTGGAGGAAAGTATAAGATTTATGAGATCGCAGAGATGGTAGGGTATCATGATCAGAGTTATTTTATAAGAGTTTTTAAGAAGCATTACGGGGTGACTCCGAATGTGTATAAGCGGATATGATCAGAATTTTAGAATGGAAAAAATAGGACAAAAAGAATATTTGGATCTAACAGTTATTTTTCTTTCTATAAAAAGTATGTTTTTTTCCTATTTGTGTCAGAATTTCCTATGTGTTGGCCAAAAGTCAGACAGTATAATAGGATTATCAAATAAAGTTGTCGATGCATCGGACTTTAAGACAAAATAGTAGGAGGAAATGATTATGAGAAAAAAGAGATTGACTGCACTGTTATTGGCAAGCGTGCTGGCAGTGTCAGCGGCACTTACGGGGTGTGGATCTGGTAATTCAAGTGAGACTTCTGGTTCGGATTCAGACAAGGCTTCGGAGGGAGGAAACGGTGAGCGTAAGAAGATTACGGCACTTCTGCGATGCAGTGAAACTTCAACAAAATATATTATACTAAAAAAGTTGTTGACTGAGTTCAGTGAAGAGAAAGGCTTGGAAGAACCGGAATTCGAGTTGGTAAGCGGAGATGCGGATTATGTGACAAAACTGCAGCTATATATCAACAGTAATTCTCTTCCGGATATCTATGGGTGTGCGAATGGTGCTCTTTCGGCTGCCGCAAAGGATATTGATGCGATGGTGAATGTAGGAGATGAATTAGAGCGCATCGGTATGAAGGACGACATGAATGGGGCACTGTATGATTTTTTTACGGATGCAGATGATGGTAATGTGTATTTGTTTCCGGAGAGCCTGAACTGTGAATTTTTCTTTTACAGAAAAGATATTTTTGATAAATATGATCTTGAAGCTCCAAAGGACTGGGATGAATTTCTGGCGACCTGCAAGACATTAAAGGAGAAGGGTGAGATTCCGTTGGTTGTTGCAGGAAAAGAGAACTGGCAGTTAATGAGATACCTCTCCTTTGCGCCATGGAGGATGACAAAGGATGGATTTATCAAAGGGTATATGGATGGGACAGAGACATTTTCAGATAATGTAGCAGCGAAATCAGGAGCAGAGCTTCTTCATACACTGGGAACAGAAGAGTATTTCCAGGGAGGTTTTCTAAGTACAGATTATACTGCGGCAACGGATTTGTTCTTCGGAGGTACGGGCTGTATGTGGTACAGTGGTTCCGGACAGATTACACAGGCGAGTGAAATGTATGAGGCAGGAGAGCTTGGTTTCTTTGCTGTCCCGGATGTAAAAGGTGAAGAGAATATGGATACAAACGTACCTATCCACGGTGGATTCGGAACGGCATTCAATGCACAGACTTATGATGACACGATGAAGGAATGTTTCCAGTATATCTGTGAGAACTATTCGGAAGCATGCTATAATGATGCAAAAGTATTTTCTCCATTCAATGACGAGATGCCGGAAGGTTTAGATTCTTTATTTTATGATTTGTATCCGATGTTTGAAACGGCAACGGATGCGTGGGTATCATGGGATGATAAGTTAGATTCAGCAACGCTTACCAGTCTGGTAGATGAGCAGCAGAAGCTGGCACAGGGAAGTGAGACACCGGAGGAATTTGAGAAAGCGGCGGACTCCTTTATCACGAAGTAAGAATTGTATTGCTTGCACTGAATCTGTATAAGGCGGCAGATTCAGTGCAATTTTTGTATCAATATAATACATGCTATGGCGGATTGTTATAATTTAGTTTCAAAACAGTCGGCCGGGTCAGATGTGGTAAGGAAGGAGTCTGAAGTATGCAAAAAGCATTTGGCAGAAAAAAAGTAATAGTAATGTTTCTGGCCCCGGCACTGATCGTATATATACTTTTTGTTATGGTATCGGTAGTGTGGGCTGGTTTTTACAGTTTTTTTGACTGGAGCGGCGTAGGAGAGAAGACTTTTATAGGTATTCAGAACTATGTACAGCTTATGCAGGATAAAACATTTTGGCTTACGGTTGGGCACACGTTGGCCTATACAGTAATTTGTGTGCTGATACAGGTATTTGGCGGTTTATTGTTTGCAATATTTCTGACCCGGATTACGAAGGGGAGGGCACTTTTACAGACCTTATACTATGTACCGGTTGTAATCTCTTCGGTGGCAATCTGCCAGATATTCAGCAAGCTGCTTTCAGTGACGCCAATTGGTGTGATTAATGCAGTGCTCAGTATATTTAACGCGGATCTGGCCACGATGGAATGGATTTCCAATGGAGAAGTATCGCTGTACGTGGCAGCGTTTGTAGAAGGATATAAATACCTGGGACTTTATATGGTCATCTTTTATGCGGCACTGATTGGAGTTCCAAAGGATCTGGAGGAAGCGGCGATTGTGGACGGAGCAAATGTCATTCAGCAATACTGGAGGGTCAAGATTCCTTATATTAAGCCGGTGATCATCTCCAATTGTATTCTGGTTCTGAATGGTTCTCTGCGTTCCTTTGATATTTCGTATCTGCTGACTAAAGGCGGGCCGGGGAATGCATCGGAGTTGATGTCAACTTATATGTATAAACAGGCATTTTCCAGTATGAAATATGGTTATGGGAGTGCGATCGCGATGGCAATCGTTATCATCTGTATGACAGTTGGATTTACATTCAGACGGGTGACGGAAAGGGGAGAGACGGTATGAACAGAATAGCTAAGAAGAGAACATTTACCGTTTTAAAAATACTGGTCGCGGCTATTCTGCTGATAATACAGGTCTACCCGATCTTTTATGTGATCACTTCAAGTATGAAGACGACGGACGATTTTCGGCATCTGGCATCTTATGCACTGCCCAAAAGCTTTAATCTTGAGAATTATGTGAAGGTATTTACTACCAGTTCCATGTTCACGTATTTTAAGAACAGTATCATTATTACAATCGGCGTGCTGATTCCCTTACTGATTATCAGTTTTATGGCAGGTTTTGCGCTGAGCAAGATACAGTTTAAAGGCAATAAGAAGGTGTTGGAATTTCTGATGCTGGGGTTGATGCTTCCATTTCAGGTCGCATTGATTCCACTATTTACGATCTTTAATAATCTGGGGATACTGAATACATATCCGGCAGTCATCCTGCCGCAGATCGCGTTTTCGTTGTCATATTCGATTCAGCTTTTTTATTCGTTCAGTAAATTCCTGCCGGATGAGATCATTGAAGCGGCGATTATTGACGGGTGCTCTCCGTTTCGGACTTTTGTGAAGATTGTTGTGCCGATGTCCACGAATTCGCTGCTTACGGTTGCAACGATGCAAGGTGTATTTACCTGGAATGACTTTATTAATGCATATACGTTCACAAAATCTACGGCGATGAAGACGGTTACTTTGGGGTTAAATGATTTCGTGGGATTTATGGGGACGACGGATTGGGGTGCAACTTTTGCTGCGATTACGGTGACGGTTCTGCCGACGTTTGTATTCTATTTTATTACAAGCAAATATATGATGAGTGGATTGACTGCGGGAGCAGTGAAGGAATAAGTAAATATGTGATGAACAGATTGGTTTTAGAGACAGTCAGGAAGGAGATTAACTATGACAAAATTATATTATCAGTTTCCGGAAACATGGTTTGGTGATTGTATGCCGTTTGGTAAAGATGGTAAATTTTTCTTGTTCCATCAAAGAGATACAAGAAAGCCGGGGCCGTTTGGGGAACCATTTGGCTGGGATCTGGCTACGACATCGGATTTTGTGAATTATAAGGATTGCGGGACGGCGATTCCCCGCGGAACGGATGAAGAACAGGATCAGTTCATCTTTGCCGGCAGCGTGTTTGAAGCAAAGGGGCAGTATCATGCCTTTTATACAGGGTACAATCGGGATTACCCGGCCCAGGGAAAGGCATCGCAGGTGCTGATGCATGCGGTGTCTGATGATCTGTATCACTGGACCAAATCCCAGGAAACGCTGACCTTCTATCCGCAGGAAGGCTATGATCCGGATGACTGGCGTGATCCGTGGGTGATTTGGAACGAAGAAAAAGAAGAGTACCTCTTGATCTTAGGAACAAGGAAGGCTGGCCCAAAGACACAGCAGACGGGCAGGACGGTGAAGTTTACCTCAAAGGATTTGAAGGAATGGAAGTTCGAAGGAGACTTTTGGGCGCCGGGCTTATATACGATGCATGAGATGCCGGATCTCTTTAAGATGGGAGACTGGTGGTATCATATTGTGACAGAGTACAGTGACCGCAGCAAGATGATCTACCGTATGAGCAGAAGCCTTGACGGGCCTTGGATTGCGCCGAAGGATGATGCGTTTGACGGGCGCGCGTATTATGCAGGAAGAACATTCTGCCTGAACGGACAGAGAATCTTATTCGGGTGGGTGCCGACAAAGGAGAACTGTGACGACAGAAAGAATTTTGAATGGGCAGGAACTTTTGTAGCCCACGAGGTATACCAGAGAGAAGACGGAACACTGGGAGTACGGATACCGGATACGGTGTGGAAGGCTTTTGGAGAGCGGAAGCGGGTAGAAGATTTTGTGGTGGACGGTGCAGGGAAGCGTACTGAGAAGGTAATAGAAAAGGCTTGCGGGGAATTATATTCATTTGAAGCGGATATCTGTTTCACGGAAGGAACGCATTCTTTCGGGATCCGTATGCTTGAGAATGAAGAGACACAGCAGGCATATCAGTATATGTTCCGGGTAGCTGAGAACAGATATGTCTTTGAGAAGAATCCAAACTGGCCCTGGTTTGATTGTATGAATATTGGCATGGAACGTCCGATTGAACTGGTACCGGGAAAGACATATCATATTCAGGTGATTGTGGATGACACGATCGCGACGCTTTATGTAGATGGTGTGGCATTGAATGTAAGAATGTATGAACGGCCCGGGAATGCCTTGAGTGTGTTTGTGACGGACGGAAAACTTGAAGTGAAGAATTGCTCTGTGAATATCGGAATCGAATAACAGTATCTTTACACCCGATTTTTTATTCGGTATAATGACATTAAGAAGGAAGCATTATGTTGGTCAAAAGTTGAGAAAGGGTGTTAAATAGATGAATCATGCAGAGATCATAAAAAATGCTATGGATGAATTTGAGATGCTTCAAAGATATATGATAATTGCAAAAGAAGAGAATGCAGTAAAAACGTATGAAGAAATGAAAGGAAGATACCTTGTCCTAAAGGCGCTGCTTAACAGCCTGAGCGTGAATCTGTCGGATATTGACAAAATAAAAGAATAATAAGAAATTTGTAAATCCTGCATAAAAGAGTTGTAATGCCCCCGTTTTTTTAGTACAATGTAAACATGAGATTTTACCAAGTATAAGGAGGCACCGAAAATATGAAGGTTTACAGAACTGAT
>ERZ808044.477-NODE-477-length-42344-cov-5.539049_pt1 | contig 42344 bp, 53 predicted proteins | sample MGYA00380195_ERZ808044 | MGnify/ENA primary metagenome ERZ808044 (study PRJEB31490, sample SAMN06133423) | mouse gut metagenome | isolation source: Z7_2 | host: mice | place: China: Chengdu | collected 2015-05 ...
GATTTGCCCATGGGTTAGTATGTTCCCCACATCCGGCTTCCTTCAGATTTCACCTCACGATGAACACCCTTGCCTTCGGCTATATCCTTCCCACCACCGGGCGGATTCCGGACTTTCACCGGTTAGAGACGTGCGCCGCCGGGCGCACTGCAGAAAGGCAGTACCGGACAGTTGAAATTAAACTGCCCGGTGCTGCCTTTTTTGTCCGGCTTTTTCCGGACCTTCTACTGCGTTTTCAATTTGAGATCCACATGATAAATATTAATGGGTCTTCCTTTATTTCCATTCCTCTTCTGTCCGCAAATGGATGCATATCCGCCCTTCTCCAGATTGGATAAAAATTTATTGGCGCTGCGGAGGGAAATCCCCAGTCCGTCTATCAAATCCTGGGAAGTGATTTCCTTACTCTCAACCGCGTTCAGGACTTCCGCAATCCGTACCACCGTCTCGGACGACAGCTTCACCTTATCCGCTATCTCTGAGACAGACCCCGCCCTGACGGAAAAAACCGGTCCGATCCCTGAATCCACATCGGCTGTCAGGAAAATCAGGGATTCATTCTGGTCAAGAAGAAAGCTTCCGATATTGTCCTTTCCCCTGCTCCGGCCGAAATGGCTGGCATTAATGGCATTCAGCCTGGCCTGATAAATATTGTCCCCGATTCCATAGCCCACGGAACCCGGAAAATCCAGTTCCCTGATTAAGAACGGTAAGAGCTGGCATTGATGGAACCCCTCTGTCAGCTGCTCCATCGTCTCGCAGTCCATATACAGCTCCAGCTCATCGTAATTTGCCTTGAAAATAGCCTTATTAAAATGAATCTGGTTAAACTGTATTACCATGCGCACCAGTTCGAGACGGAACAGGTCATATTTGTCTTTATACAGATCCCTGGCTCTTTCCGTATTGACATGGATGACTGCGGAACGGCTCTTATTAAATTTCTTGATGTATATACTCTTTTTCAGTTCTTCTATGCTATTCCAGAACGCCCACTCGCCGCGGTACACGTAATAACAGGGAATATCTTTATCCTTCATCCGCTCTATGACACTTTGATAATAGGTAATGATGAGATCCAGTTTCCCTTCCTCATACTGTTTCACATAGAAGTCCTGGACACGCTGCTCTTCCTTCTCAATCTCTTCCAGACTCTGCATACTGCTCCAGTACGCCTCATGTTTATAAGCGGCCTGGGCAAATTTTTCCTCCCTAATCAGCTCTTTCAGCGTCTTTTTGTCATCAAGGAAATCCATCCCCACGCGGGAAAGATCCACATTCTCCACACCTTCCGTAACAATGTGGTGGAGAAGCGCCTGGTAAGCATTTTCCACATTTACGGAAGCATGGCCTATTATCGCGTCTTCACTTTTTTCACCTAATATTTTAATGGCCTGGAAAGGGATAAGGCCGCTTACAAAAAATCCGTCATATTGATCTTTTATAGAGAGAAAAATATCCTGTACCTCTCTTACCGTCGAATATGGGATAAAATCAATGACAACATCTTCCGGTTTGTTTGACATATAGCTGCTGATTCTCTCCCGAAAGTGTTCTTTTAGCAGCAGTGCAATTTTAAATACCATTTTTGTCCCTTTCAGAATTTGTGATGCAATTATTATACGCCAGCCGGCAAAAAATGTAAATACATTGACATTGGGTGTGAACAGTAACCCTATCCAGCCTGGTATGGCAGATTGATTGTGAATACCGCCCCCTGTCCATTCTGGTTCTCTGCCGAAATCTCCCCTCCGTGCATTTTTACAATCGCCTTTGTAATGGCCAATCCGATTCCCATGCCTCCTGTCTTTTTGCTGCGGGATTTGTCAACCCGGTAAAACCGCTCAAACAGATGTGAAATATCCTCCTCAGGTATACCAGGACCGTCGTCCCGGACCTTTATCTCCACGTGTCCTTCCCGCATTCTGTATTCTACTGCAATATGACCGCCTCCGGGCGTATAAGCCAGAGCATTGGAGATCAGATTTATCATACACTGCTTCAGACGGTAATAATCCGCATAAATGGGCGTCTTAGGCGGCATTGCCATTAGAAGCCTTATATTTTTCTCCTTTGCCTTGATTTCAAAGCCGTCAAATACCTCCATGCATAACTCCCTGAAATCAAATCTCCGTTTATCTGGCGCCTGCTCCTTATTTTCAAGCAGATAGAGTTCCTGGAGCTGCTCCACAATCCCGACCAGCCTCAGAATTTCCGCGTGACAGCTTTCCAGCCTGGCTGTCGTTGTCTCCCAAACCCCGTCTATCATTGCCTCCATATGGGTCTGCAGATTCGTAAGCGGCGTACGAAGTTCGTGGGCCACATCCGACGTAATCCGGCGCTTTTGCTTTTCATTTTCTTCCAGCTTAAGCGACATTTCGTTGATCGCTTCAATCAGAAGGGCCGTCTCTGCAATGGAGGAATTTTTTTCCGCCTGTGTCCCGTACTCACCGCCGGCTATCCTCTGTGCCGTCCGTATCACGCCTGTAACCGGATCGGTGACAGCCCGTGCGATTAACATACCAAGAACAGCCACAATGCAAAGAGCTGCCGCACCGATAATCAAAAGTGATTTATCGAGGCTTTTCATCAGCTCTAATTCGCCGTCACTCAGAGAATACGGACCGTAATACCCTAATTTTAACGTGCCTGTGACCTTTCCGTCCTGAATCAACGGATACTGCTCTTCCGTGTACCCGCCTTTGAAATTAGGATATTTCTGGTTCATATTCTCTTCCGCATGCTGCAGCACCATCGAACACTCTTCTGCCCTGTGGTTCCTTATATCCCAGTCCAGAGTTTTGTCTTCGTTCTCAAGCTGCATAATTATCCCGTTTTGTAATGCGGCATACCCAACCATTTCAATGCCTCTCTGATCATAGCTTCCTGTCTGCTCATCATAGAGCATGCCGACCTGAGCCACAATCCGGCTGATTTGGTTTTTCCGCTGCTTTTTTGCATATTGTTCAAATGTCCTGGTTTCCGTGACATTGAATAGAACGCTCAATGTCAGGACCAGCAGCACTGCAATCAAAGAATACGGAATAATCAAGGTGCTTTTTAATGTTTTTTTCATTCGGTAACCCCTACAAATCTATACCCAATCCCGTGTACCGTGACGATAAAAACGGGATTTTTCCGATCCTCCTCAATTTTAGAGCGGATACTTTTTATATAGGTGTCAATACTTCTGTCATATCCGTCAAAATTATCATCCAAAGCATAGGTGATGAGCTGTTCTCTGGTAAATGTCCGGTTCGGAGCCTTAGCCATTGTAGCCAGAATTTTGTATTCCGTCGGTGTCAGGCCAGCATCCTGTCCCCCGGCCTTAACGTCTCCGTTTTGAAAATCTATCACAAGGCTCCCCTGATTATAGGAAACCGGGACGCTGATAAGTTTATCGCTCTCCACCCTTCTCAAGACTGCTTCTGCCTTTGCCACCACGGTTCTCGGGCTGAACGGTTTAAAAATATAATCGTCCGCGCCAAGCCTGAGTCCCTTTATCAAATCATTTTCCTCTGTCTTCGCCGTCAGCATAATAATCGGTACACGGGAAACAGCGCGCACCATCCTGCATATTTCCTCCCCCATGATATCCGGAAGCATTAAATCCAAAAGTATCAAAGAGATATCGTTATTTCTGAACAGCTCCATAGTTGCCGCGCCGTCATAGGCACACAGGACCTCATATCCCGCTTTTTCCAGATAAGCCTGCAAAACCTCCACTATCTTCTCTTCATCATCTACCAGAAGAATCGTCCTGTTTTTTCCCATAACTGATCACCATGTCCTGTTTTTTCATTTTCATTAACCTGCCAAGCCGGGCAGACGCTTTATTCTATCACAGTCCGGGCCTGCCGAAAACTGCAGCTCTCTTTAAATTACTCTTCTTATAGAAAGAATACGCTTATAGGTTGCCGGAGAAATTTTGATTCCTTCCCTCTCGTTACTTGCATGTACTAACTGATTCTGACCTATGTAAATGCCTATATGTCCTTTATAAGATATAATATCTCCCGGCACCGCATTTTCCAAACCTCCCACTTCAGTTCCCGCCCGGCCCTGCTCCCTGGATGTTCTTGGAAGCTCTATACCAAACTGTTTGAAAACGCTCATGACAAACCCGGAACAGTCGGCGCCTCCCGTCAGGCTGGTTCCGCCATACTTGTATGGATTTCCGACAAATTGGGTGGCAAATGCGACAACCTCTGCTCCCTTATCCACTTTTTCCGTCTCCTGGGCTGCTGCCTGTGGCGGATGCTGTTCCTGCATCTGTGACTGCTCCTGTATGATTTCTTTCCCAGGCCCCGACGCATCTCTTATCTCCTCCTCCGCCGCTTTCCCATTCTTCTGTGTTTCCTCCTTCTGCGGTCCTATCTCCTGCAATCCCATCTCCTGCGGTCCTATCTTCTGCAGTTCTATCTTCCCAGTTTCTTTCTCCTGCGTTTCTGTCTTTTGTATTTCATCTGACCTTGATTTCTCATACACCGCAGCCCTTGCCGCAGAATTCTTTGCCTGGGCAGGATGACTGTTGACTGATGTCAGAACCATTCCAATCATTAAAGCCGCCATTAATTTGCCTGTCCGCATCTTTTTTCCTCCTGTGTTTCAAATCTAAATATTACATTTCTGTTACAAATTATCATATAAATGTGGGGATTATATGAAGATTATGTGAACACATGAGGATTTCATTGTCCGGTTACTATATTTATTACATTTTAAACCAATTTCTATACATCTGCAGCCAGCATGCTTTCCTATGAAAAAAAGGACTGCAACTCAAGTTAAACTTGAATCGCAGCACTCTGCTCTGCCTTATTTCATAACGAATCCTTAAACGCGCGGAACCCCAGCCCAAGTACCTCCGATGTCTCCGTAACCATGACAAATGCATCGGGATCTTCTTCATATACAATTCTTTTCAGCTTGACAAACTGAGACTTTCTCACCGTACATAAAAGAACGCTGGTATCCTTCCTGCTGTATGCCCCTTTTGCCGGAAGCACCGTCGCCGTCCGGTCCAGCTCATAAATCACCTTGGCAGCTATGCCGTCCGGATTCCCGGTCACAATCGTTGCCATACTTCCCGCATCACCGCCGTAAATAATGGAATCGATCACTTTCGTCTGTGCATACAGCGCAATCAGTCCAAAAAGAGCTGCTTCAATATTGCCGAATACAAATATTGAAAACATTAATATCACGCTGTCCACCACCAGCAAGGCTCTTCCAATGGACATATGAGGCCTCTTCTTCTGGAGCAGGTAACCGATTATATCCGTCCCACCCGTGGTCGTCCCCGTCATAAAAATCATGGCCATGCCCACACCGACCAGTACTCCCCCGTACAGGCTGCAAAGCATCCTGTCCCCATTATACACCGGGCAGATGGGAGCCACCGCCAGATCCAGAATCAGAGAGCATACGATGCTCGCTGCTGCCGTTGTGACGGCGAAACGGCGGCTGAGATAAAACCAGGCCAGTATTAAAAGTGGTATATTTAATACCAGAGTCAAAGCTCCCACCGGCAGATCCGTCAGATAATTGACCATCAGCGCGATGCCGGACGCACCGCCCGGCGCTATGTTGGCCGGAACCATAAATGCATGCGTGCCGATACTGTAAATCACAGCCCCAATCAGAAGCAGCCCCACGTCTTTTACCGAAATCCTTTCACGAAGTTTTACCATTCCTATTCCCCTTCCTTTCATACCTTCCCTGCTGACATTTTCCCCAAAAATGCTGTTTAATATGATTCTTATCCACAAATCTGCCGATACAAATAAACAGGTGACACCCTCTGAAGGACATCACCTGTTATTATCAGGCCCAAAGGCCATCTTTCCATTGCAGGATATACCATGCCAAAAATCAACGGTATTTATTCGATACTGTAATTCGGAGCTTCCTTTGTAATATGGATATCGTGAGGATGGCTCTCTTTCAGGGAGGCAGCGGAAATCTTGATAAAGCTTCCCGTCTCCTGAAGCGTCCTGATATCGGCCGCTCCGCAGTAGCCCATGCCTGAGCGAAGGCCGCCCAGAAGCTGGAATACCGTATCTTCCACCATGCCCTTATATGCCACACGTCCTTCGACGCCTTCCGGAACCAGCTTTTTCGCATCGCTCTGGAAGTAGCGGTCCTTGCTTCCGTTCTCCATGGCCGCAATAGACCCCATACCGCGGTATACTTTATATTTTCTTCCCTGGTATAACTCAAATGTGCCCGGACTCTCGTCGCAGCCTGCAAACATGGAGCCCATCATACATACGCTTCCGCCGGCCGCGATTGCTTTCGTCACATCGCCCGAATACTTAATGCCGCCGTCTGCAATAATCGGTATATCATATTCTTTTGCTACCTCATAGCAGTCCATCACGGCCGTGATCTGCGGTACGCCGATACCGGCAACCACACGGGTGGTACAGATGGAACCAGGTCCGATACCGACTTTGACGGCATCCACACCGGCTTCAATCAGCGCTCTTGTGGCAGCGCCTGTCGCAACGTTGCCCGCAATAACCTGAACATCCGGGTAAGCTTCCTTGATCATCCTTACACAGCGAAGTACGTTCTCCGAGTGGCCGTGTGCAGAATCCAGCACAACCACATCCACCTTTGCCTTGACCAGTGCATCCACGCGCTCCAGCACATTGGCGGTAATGCCGACGCCTGCGCCGCAGAGAAGCCTGCCCTGTTCATCCTTTGCTGAAAACGGATATTTAATCTGTTTCTCAATATCTTTAATAGTGATAAGTCCCTTTAAGTTGAAGTCGTCATCCACGATAGGAAGCTTCTCCACTCTGGCCTTTGCCAGGATTTTCTTCGCCTCAGTCAGGGTGATTCCCTCTTTTGCCGTCACCAGATTCCTGGAGGTCATGCACTCTTTAATCTTTCTGGAGAAATCCTCCTCGAACTTGAGGTCGCGGTTCGTGATGATGCCAACCAGCTTTCTTCCCTCTGTGATCGGCACACCGGAAATGCGGAATTTGCCCATCAGCTCGTCGGCATCCTTTAATGTATGTTCCGGGGATAGATAAAATGGGTCTGTGATGACACCGTTCTCTGAACGCTTAACCTTATCGACTTCCTCTGCCTGCTCTTCAATAGACATATTCTTGTGAATAATGCCGATACCGCCCTGTCTTGCCATGGCTATTGCCATTCTGTGCTCGGTAACGGTATCCATCCCGGCGCTCATCAAAGGGATATTCAGCTTAATTTTTTTCGTCAGATGCGTGCTTAAATCAACCTGATTCGGAATGATTTCTGAATATGACGGTACGAGCAGTACATCATCAAATGTAATGCCATCGCCAATAATCTTACCCATTAATTCTTCCTCACTTTCGTATTATGATTGTTTCAATCCACACCCGGTAATTTCACAGAGTGCGGCCACATCTTATACAGATGCGTGGTTTGGCCTCATGCCTTCTTTTGTCAAATAAACTCTCTTATTCCTGAATTTTGAGTTATTAGTATCTAATACTATCAAATTTGGCGAGTGATGTCAACCACACACGTTGACGTTTTTCCGGGAACCGTATCATCGAATTGTGACAGCTCAGACAGCATGAACTGTTACATCTAATTTTCAAACATTTTTCTTGGAGCCATCTGCTTAATGCAGCGCAGCATTTTATCATCCGGTTCAAAAAGAACCTTTTCGCCCGCACCGCTCTTTGTATAGATAAAGGCATACCGGACCACTCCCGCGTCTCCCGATGTATAATCGCTTACTTTTTTCACCTGATTATCGTACTCCCTGATTCTGCCGGAATTTTCAGGTGCGATAACCTGAATATCCTCCAGCGTGTATTCGGCCGCCTTTTTTCTACGCATCTTATTTAAAATACAGTCTACGGAAAAAATCTTATCCACCAGCAGATACTCATACTCCACATTCAGGTTTTGAATTGTGTGATAAGCAAAAGCGCACATTGCCGCAAAAGCAATAAATCCTGCCAGACCAAACAAGAGAATGGAACCGGCTGTAATAAGTAGTCCCACTGCCAATAATATCTTTATTAACGGCGCCGGCCCCGGCGGTTTCTTTTTAATCAGGCATTCTGCATAGCTTTCATTGAGCATGTAATTTCTCCCTTCATTCCTGTCTGTATCTGTCGTTATTACTATCCTACAACAAATTTTACCGGGATGCAAGGTATGAGAACATGGAGATTTAGATAAGCAGGTGAGGACGCCGGCCTGCGGCCGCTGATTGTCTCACGCGTTAAGTGCGGGGACGGACCAGGTCCGGTGCGCGAAAACCTTCGCCAGAGACTTCCTTCCCCGGCGAAAACCTGACCCGGGGGAAGGAGGCGGAATCAATTCTGCAGGGGATATGGAAGCCCATCCGTGCTTAATAAGGTTTCTCACGAATTTAGCACGGCTATGCGCTTCGATAAGTGCAAACGGTCCCCGTAAGAATTCATTCCGGCCGGATTCCCCCCTCACGACAACCTTCAATTGGGGACGGAAGACTCAGAAAGCCCCCTCTCACCACACCGGCCCCGGTCCGTTCCGGACGCGTCCCCATTCTCACTTAAATCTCCGACGTCCAAAGAAGATTGGCTGGAATTTTTCTATAAAGGACAAAATTATCAATTAATATTGACGTTTTTTGGACTCTGCCCTGTTATAATAGGCTCAGAAAGTAAAAAAACGAAACACAGAAAGGACGAGATAACAATGAACAATAGTGAAATCGGAAAAGCTATGACAATTAAACTTGATCCGGTACTGCCGGAGTATCCCGTTTTTAAAGAAGGCATCCGCCGCGCTCCTATGAGAGAGCTTACCTTATCAGATCACGAGAAGAAACTGGCTGTAAAGAACGCGCTCCGTTATATCCCGGAAGAGCTTCATGAGCAGCTTGCTCCTGAATTTATGGAAGAGCTTCTTACACATGGACGTATCTACGGATACCGTTTTATGCCAAAGGGAGAAATCCACGGAAAACCAATCGACGAATACAAAGGAAACTGTATTCAGGGTAAAGCATTCCAGGTTATGATCGACAACAACTTAAGCCATGAGATCGCTCTTTATCCTTATGAGCTGGTTACATACGGCGAGACAGGACAGGTTTGCCAGAACTGGATGCAGTATCAGTTACTTAAAAAATATCTTGAGGTTCTGACAGATGAGCAGACCCTTGTTGTTATGTCCGGCCATCCTCTCGGACTGTTCCATTCCCACAAACAGGCTCCGCGTGTCATCATCACCAACGGTCTGATGGTCGGCGAAGGCGACAATCCTGAGACATGGGCAAAGGCAACTGCTATGGGATGCTCCTCCTACGGACAGATGACAGCCGGCGGCTGGATGTACATCGGACCGCAGGGTATCGTTCACGGTACATTCAACACCATCTTAAATGCAGGACGTAAATTCCTTGGCGTTCCGGCAGACGGTGATCTGGCAGGCCACTTATTCGTAACAAGCGGACTCGGCGGCATGAGCGGCGCTCAGCCAAAAGCTATCGAGATCGCAGGCGGCGTTGGTATCGTTGCCGAGGTTGACTACTCCAGAATCGAAACACGTCACAGCCAGGGCTGGGTAAGCTTAGTTGCTGAATCCCCGGAAGAAGCTTTCAAACTGGCTCATGAATACATGGAGAAGAAAGAAGCTATGTCCATCGCATTCCACGGCAACATCGTTGACCTTCTGGAATATGCGGTTGACAACAATATCCACATTGAGCTTCTCTCCGACCAGACATCCTGCCACGTTCCATACGACGGCGGATACTGCCCACAGGGTCTTACCTTTGAGCAGAGAACAGAAATGCTTGACCATGATAAGGAGAAATTCTGCAAACTGGTAGACGAAACTCTGACAAAGCATTTCCACTTAATTCAGACTCTGGTTTCCAGAGGTTCTTACTTCTTCGATTACGGCAACGCATTCATGAAGGCCGTATACGATGCAGGTAACAAAGACATCTCTAAGAACGGCGTAGATACAAGCGAAGGCTTTATCTTCCCATCTTATGTAGAAGATATTTTAGGACCGGAATTATTCGACTACGGATATGGACCATTCAGATGGTGCTGCTTATCCGGCAAACACGAAGATCTGGTTAAGACAGACCACGCAGCTATGGACATCATCGATCCGAACAGAAGATTCCAGGATCGTGACAACTGGGTATGGATCCGCGACGCAGAGAAGAATAAACTCGTTGTTGGTACCCAGTGCCGTATCCTTTATCAGGATGCCCTTGGAAGACGCGATATCGCCCTTAAGTTCAATGATATGGTAAGAAAAGGTGAAATCGGACCGGTTATGCTTGGACGTGACCATCATGATACAGGCGGAACCGATTCTCCATACCGTGAAACATCCAACATTTACGATGGTTCCAACTTCACGGCTGACATGGCTACCCACTGCTTCGCAGGCAACGCTGCAAGAGGCATGAGCTTAATCGCTCTCCACAACGGCGGCGGTACAGGTATCGGTAAAGCTATCAACGGCGGTTTCGGTCTCGTTCTTGACGGTTCCGAACTGACAGACCAGATTATCCGCGAGTCTATTCCGTGGGATACCATGGTCGGCGTTTCCAGAAGAAACTGGGCCAGAAATGAGCATTCTATCGAAACTGTTGCCGAGTACAACAAGACTTTCGAAGGAAGCGATGCCATCACAATGCCATATATCGCTGATGACGCTCTGATTGAGAAGGTTTTCAAAGAAGCAACTGCAAAATAATAAATCCGGCATAATCCGGGAATAATTTTTGACACGATATCATTTCTATAGAGGCTGTTGTTTATCTGCAACAGCCTCTATAAGATATATAGTAACAAATATCTGCTGATTAAATCCGCGGTAGGTAAACTGCTGCAATCATGAGAGAATGAGAGAGGTTTAATATGACAAAGAGATATATCCGCCACGCATCTGAGCTGGTGACCTGTAAGGGACAGGCTCCGAAACGCGGCAAAGAAATGTCCGACATCGGCCTGATTGAGGACGGCGGCGTCCTGATCCATGATGATAAAATCTTTGCTGTCGGCACAACGGAAGAACTGGATAAGATGATCAATCCGGATGAATATGAAATTATCGATGCCACGGGAAAAATCGTACTCCCCGGCTTCGTTGACTCACATACCCACTTTGTATTCGGCGGTTACCGCGCCGATGAATTTACCTGGCGTTTAAAGGGCGACAGCTACATGTCCATCATGGAGCGCGGCGGCGGAATCAACGCTACCATCAATCCGACCAAGAATGCAACGGAAGAAGAGCTCGTTGCCGTAGGCCGCGAGCGCCTGAACCGCATGCTGGAATTCGGCGTTACCACCGTTGAGGGCAAGAGCGGATACGGCATGGACTGTGAAACAGAGTTAAAACAGCTCCGCGCCATGAAAGAACTTGATAAAATCCATCCTGTCGATATTGTGACCACCTTCCTTGGACCGCACAGTGTTCTTCCGCAGTACAAGGGCAAGGAGCGTGAATTTATCGACATGATGATCAATGAAGTAATGCCGAAGGTTAAAGCGGAGGATTTGGCTGAATTTGCCGACATCTTCTGTGAGAAAGGTGTTTTCAACATCGAAGATTCCGAGTATTACTTAAATAAAGCAAAAGAGATGGGATTCAAGCTGAAAATCCATGCCGATGAGATGTTTTCCCTCGGCGGAGCCGAACTGGCTTCCAGAACCGGCTGTTTCTCGGCAGACCACCTGTTAAAGGCATCCGACGAGGGCATCCGGCAGATGGCCGAATCAAGTGTCATCAGCACCCTTCTTCCTGCCACGGCATTCTGCCTGAAGGAAGAATATGCGCCGGCCAGAAAGATGATCGACAGCGGCTGCGCAGTCGCCATTGCCTCTGATCTGAATCCTGGAAGCTGCTTCACCAACAATATTCCTCTTCTCGTAGCCCTTGGATGTATCTATATGAATATGTCCATCGAAGAGGTTATCACCGCACTCACCATTAACGGAGCTGCCGCAGTTGACAGAGCCGATCAGATTGGCAGTATTGAAGAAGGCAAAAAGGCGGATATTATCTTCCTGAAATATCCTTCCATCAACTATATGCCATATCACACCACCATTAATCTGGTGGAGACTGTGATTAAAAATGGTGAAACCGTTTACCATAAAGAATGGTAATCTAATAATTTGCAAGCTGTCAAACTACCATACAAAAGGCGCCCGGGATTTATTCCCGGACGCCTTACCTCAATCTTCTGTTTTAAGCGCCCGCATCGCATTCAGTATCGCAATTACCGAAACTCCCACGTCTGCAAATACCGCTTCCCACATATTTGCCATTCCGGCTGCTCCCAGTATGAGAACCAGGGCTTTGACGGCCAGGGCAAACATGATGTTCTGTTTTACAATCTTAAGCGTCTTTCTGGCAATCTTGACTACAGTGGCAATCTTTGCCGGGTTATCGTCCATCAGAACTACGTCGGCTGCCTCTATGGCAGCGTCAGAACCCATGCTTCCCATGGCGATTCCGATATCGGCCCTGGTCAGTACCGGTGCATCGTTGATTCCGTCACCGACAAAAGCCAGTTTGCGCTTCTCATCCAGAGGCTCTAAAAGCATCTCTACTTTATCCACCTTATCTCCGGGAAGCAGCTCCGTATAGACTCCGTCCAGACCGATTTCTTTTGCAACGGCCTCTCCCACCTCTTTTCTGTCTCCGGTCAGCATGACTGTCTTTCTCACGCCTACCGCCTTCAGACGCCGGATCGCTTCAAAGCTTTCTTCTTTAATCGTATCGGAGATCAGTACGCTTCCGGCAAACACGCCTTCCCTTGCCACGTAAATGACAGTTCCGGCCTCTTTGCATTCCTGATATGGAATTCCCGCCTGCTCCATCAGTTTCCCGTTGCCTGCCAGCACCGCTTTCCCATCTATCACCGTCTTGACGCCGTGACCGGAAATTTCTTCAGTTTCTCCCAGCCGGTTTATGTCGATCTCATTAGCATACGCATCTTTAATGGAAGCGGCGATCGGATGGTTGGAATAATTCTCGGCCAGTGCGGCCAGTTCCAGTAGTTCTTCTTCGCTGATACCGGACGGATACAGCTTTGTCACCTTAAATTCTCCCTTTGTCAGGGTTCCCGTCTTATCAAACACAATAGTGTCTATCTCTGCCAGAGCTTCCAGGAAATTGCTTCCTTTTACAAGGACACCGTTCCTGGACGCTGCCCCGATGCCTCCGAAAAAGCTAAGCGGAACTGATATAACAAGTGCGCACGGACAAGAGATAACGAGGAAAATACAGGCCCGCTGAATCCAGCTTGCGAATCCCTGGCCCAGAACAAGAGGAGGAACAACCGCCAGAAGCACAGCCGCAATCACCACAAGCGGCGTATAATATCTGGCAAAACGTGTAATGAAATTCTCCACCTTCGCCTTCTTGCTGCTGGCATTTTCCACCAGCTCCAGAATTCTGGACACCGTGGAATCCTCAAACTCTTTTGTCACTTCTATCTTCAGCAGCCCGCTTCCGTTAACACATCCGCTGATTACCTGGGTTCCCTCTCTTGCAGACCTCGGAACCGATTCCCCGGTCAGGGCGGAAGTGTCAATCATTGATTCGCCGCTGATTACCACACCATCCAGAGGTATCCTCTCGCCGGCCTTTACAATAATGATATCACCGACCGCCACATCGTCCGGATCCACCTGCTTTAACTGGCCGTCCTGCTCGATATTGGCATACTCAGGGCAGATATCCATCATATCGCTGATAGACTGTCTGGAGCGGTTAACCGCGTAATTCTGGAACAGCTCACCCACCTGATAAAAGAGCATCACTGCAACGGCTTCCGAATATTCCTTCACGCCGAATGCTCCGAATGTAGCAATTGTCATCAGGAAATTCTCATCAAAAACCTGACCGTTAATGATTCCTCTTCCCGCTTTATAGATAATATCCCAGCCGATAATCAGATACGGTACCAGGAATACGATTAATTTGGGCCATATGCCGGAAAAATTCTCCAGAACGCCTGATTTCTCGCTGATTATGGCAAGAATGTATATAATAAAAGCCACAATGATTCTTGCCAGCATTGCTTTCTGCTTTTTGTTCATGCTGCCTCCTGCTGTCTTTCCTGATTTATATATTGATAACGCAATCCGGTTCTACTTTCCTGCAAACCGCGACTACTTCCTTCATAATCTCGTCGAAACGGTTCTCATCGGCGTCAATTGTCATCTTTTGTGTCATAAAGCTGACATTGGCATCGGCAACACCTTCAATTTTCTTAATCGCTTCCTCCATCTTAGCTGCACAGTTTGCACAATCCAGATCTGTTAATTTAAATTTCTTCTTCATCTTATTATTCCTCCATTATCTTTATAAATTCATGATAGTTCAGATAACATGAACTTGCTGTCTGCCATCAATAAAACTCCGAACTTAACTGCTGTCCTACTCCTTGATATGTTCATATCCCTGATCAATAATACTTCTCACATGACCATCTGCCAGAGAATAAAAAACTGCTTTCCCCTCTCTCCTGTTTTTCACAAGCTTTGACTGTTTCAGGATACGGAGCTGATGTGAAATAGCCGACTGTGTCATATTCAAAAGCTGTGCAATATCACACACACACATCTCCGCCTCAAAAAGCACATACAAAATCTTTATTCTCGTCGAATCGCCAAAAACCTTGAATATCTCCGCCAGATCATATAAATCATCATCATCCGGCATCTTTTCCTTAACTGCCTTTACCACATCGTCATGGATCTGATAAAAGTCACAGCACTCTACGTCATGAATTGCCAATTTGCAGACCTCCTTTCATTTATTATCTGTCTCCTCTTAAACTGTATTGTAATACATATTATCGAATATACATATGAACGATTGTTCATATTTATATAATATGACTCTTTTGCTGAGATGTCAAGAACTTTTATTAAAATTAATTGAAAGATGGAGAACACATCGTAACTTTTCACGGGGTAATGTTTTGCGAGGTGTTTTCGTGTGTATTTCACACGAAATTGAGCGGAATTAAATCCGGCGATACTCTTCCGGCCTTAATTCCGCTCAATCTTTTAAACATCTATTATAAATCTTTCTTTCTAAATACCGATACTGAGATACAGACTGAAACCACCATCAGAACAACTGCAATAACCGGAATGATTTTCAGCATCATGATTATCTGCTCCTTCTGAATCTGGGGCAGCCTGTCACGAAACAGCATAATCACTACCCAGGGTACCATCCAGATGACAATGTTTACATATCTCGCTTTATCAATCCCTATTATATAGACCATCGGCAGCAAAATTGCCTGCATCAGCACAGTTACCACCAGTGCGCTGCCCACGCCAGCAAGCAGCTCCACCAGAGGTTCCCCTGCCCAGACTGCATATCCTGCCGCCAGAACAAAGGCTGCTGCCGCCAATATCAGATCCAGACACAGCACAAAAATATATTTAGACCATACAAGCTGCTTCCTGCTCACCGGCATCGCGGCCAGATATTCATCGCACCGGTACTGCTTATCATAACTGAATGAGCTGAAACAAGACACAAGCCCCAGCACGGATATCATCATCGTAATCATATATACGTTCTTAAAGATAATACCGTATATGATAAAAAATATTAAGACGAAGGCCCAGCTTTTAAACTGCGGCTTAAACATACAAAACTCCTTATAGAGTAAACCTTTCATAATAAAACCCCTTTCTCTCATTCACTGTGCCGTCCCGGACGGCCCGCAGAACCGTTTTCTCAATACACTGCCGCATTACCGCAGCTTCTGTCTTCGGACTTTATCAGAAAAAGCATGATTTCTTCCAGGGATGCCGCTTCCACCACAATCCCTTCTTTTGATTTGACAGGACTGTTCGTCTTAACCAGAGCTTCCGCACCAAAGCTGTTCTCCCGCATTCCTGCCACCCGGACACCGCCGTCTGCCTCCATTTTCATGATATCACTGCGGCTGCCTTTTAAAATTCTGTATTCATCCAGCAGACGGTCCTTTTCCTCACAGAGCATCAGCCTTCCCTGGTGAATGAAGGCAGCGTAATCTGCCGTCTTCTCAATATCACTGATAATGTGGGATGAAATTAACACAGAATGGCTCTCGTCCATGACAAACTCTTTCAAAATATCAAGCACTTCCTCCCTTACAACCGGGTCGAGACCGCTTGTAGGTTCGTCGAGAATCAGCAGCCCTGCATTGTGGGAAAGTGCGATGGACAGGGCAAGCTTTATCTTCATTCCTCTGGAATATTCTTTAATTTTCTTTTTGCGGTTTATATGAAACTTTTCCAAATATTGATAAAAGCAATCACTGTCCCAGTTCCTGTATATCCCCCTCATCATGCTGTCCACTTCCACCGCCTTAAACAGATCAGGAAGATTCAGTCCTTCCATGACGATTCCGATGTTCTCCCTCAGCCTAGAATTATCCTCACCTATGTCTTCACCGAACATCCGGATCGTTCCCCCGTCCCGGTGGATTAAATTTAACGCTGCCTTAATCGTTGTGCTCTTTCCTGCGCCATTCTCACCCATCAGCCCCATAATGCAGCCGTATGGCAGTTCCAGGTTCAGATCCTGGAGGGTGAAATCACTGTAATGTTTTGTCAGGCCTCTGATTTCCAGAATATTATTTTCTCTCTCTTCCATATTCATCACCTATTAACTCCTATATTCATTGCCTACTGACTCGTGTCCTGTTTCGTCTCTGACTCTCTTTGCAGATATCGGCTCCTAAACCGGCTAACCCTCATCGTACATGGCTGCCAATACATCCTTAAGCTCTTCGCAGGGAATGTGGGCAATCCTCGCCATGTCCACCGCCTCCTGCAGGCATTCTTCAATCTTCTTAAACTGTTCTTCCTTCATCAGTTCCTTATTCTTTCCTGTGACAAAGCTGCCTTTCCCCTGAACGGATTCGATAAAACCGTCTTTCTCCAATTCTTCATAAGCCCGTTTCGTGGAAATAAGGCTGACCCGCAATTCCTTAGCCAGATAGCGGAGTGACGGAAGCGGGGCCCCTGCTTCCAATTCTCCTGAAATAATTGCATTCTTAATCTGGCTTGTAATCTGCTCATAAATCGGCTTATCGCCGGAATTACTTATAATAATATTCATACCGTTATTTCTCCTGCAGTGCTTGCCGCTTCGCGTATTACGTCAAAAAATAACTCAGCAAAAACAGCTGTATATATACTGTGTATGTTAATTATATACAGTATATATACAGCTGTCAATCTATTTGTATAAAAAATGAATTACGATTTTCTGACATTTTTGCAGAAAATTGCATAAACTCTGTTTTACATGGATCGGCTACTTACGTTTCCCTTCTTTTTTTGGCTGTTTCGCGAACAGATACTGATTTAAAAAGCAAAGAAGACCGCTGATCGATGCCGCCGGGAATATCACCTTCGTGACCCCCTCTAATGAGATCATAATTTCCGGCTGTCCAATGAGCAGACAGACAATCTGGCCCGCCACGTAAATGCATCCACCCAGAAAAAAGATAAGAAAACCGATTAAAATAAGATTATAATATAATTTTTTCATAAGCCCTCCTTAACGCGGCAGCGGTAATATACCGAGGCATACCAGAACTGCAATACAGGTGATTGGCAGAACAAACCATTTGATAAGCGGCATAAATATCTTCGGCGGGTCGCATTCCGTCAGGCCGCAGGCCACAAACAGCGCTCCCGACGCAGGCGGTGAAGCTCCCTCTGTGGATGCCACAACGAGAATAGCAGTAGCCGCTGCAAGCGGATCGATACCCACAGATACTAAAATCGCATGGGAGATAACTCCAATCGACGTGAGTGTTGCCGTGGAAGACAGAGGACCGGCAACTACTGCAACCAGGATCAATATGATAACAACTGTTGCAACTTTTGACAGGCTCATGGAATTTAAAATCTGTACAATATCTTCAGAGAGGCCCAGCTTACTGATAATATTGCTTGCCGCAAAGACAAATATCAAAAGACCGCCTGTACTGGAAAAATGAGGAATTAATTCTTCCACAAACTGCTCCCTGGAATGAAATTTTTCCCGGATATCCTTCCACCCCAGAGCCAGAATGATTGCGATCATCAGAATCGGTATCCAAACCAGTATATTAATACTGTCAACTGCCGCTTTCCATACCTCGGAGCGGCCCGCAATCAAATCAGACAACGGCCCCATATTGAGGGCTACCGGAATGATTGCCCCCAGGAACAGCAGAAGATTCTTTCCAGCCGTCTTCATAACGCTGCTCCATGGCTCATCCGTTACCGTCTCAGGAAGTACTATATGATTTTTTCTGATAATATAATGAATATAAACAACTCTCCAAATAACCTGATAAATACCGGTCAAAAATAAAGCAATGTAAAGCTGCCCCTCGGAAACAGCGCCCGCTACGGTCGGAAATGCCAGAACAATAAACAGAGAGGAACTAGGCGGGAAACCGGTTCCCAGGCCTCCGTTGGCTGCTATCAGCGTGGCGGCCTGCTCTCTTTTCCAGCCTGTCGATAAGAGCCACTGTGCCGTAAATGCTCCTGACGTGGCGGCGTTGGGAGTGTTTCCTCCCGACAGCATTCCCAGAAAAGATGAAATCGCCGTATTTACATAGGCGGGACCTCCCTTCATCTTTCTGAACAGGCGGTTGAAAATCTTCAGCATTCCCTGAAGAACACTGGTGCTCTGAAGTAAAAATGACATGAATACAAATGCCAGAGAGGCAAACAATACCTCATAACTCAGCGCATATTTAATTCCTCCGAGCAGAAGCTCTGCCGCCCTGCTTCCGCCAAACAGCGATACAACGATCATGCCGATAAAGGCAACCTCTCCAATATTACGTTTTATGTATACACTCCAAATTAAAATAAGTAAGATAAATACCAGCATTGAAGCTAAACCTGGTCCCATATGCTCATCCCCTTCCCCGTGAATTTAAACCGCTGTGTTTAATCACAAAGCCGGTCAGTCGGCTCTGTAAATATCATCAATCATCTCCACCTGTTTTTTCACCAGCGTATCCTCAACCCACTGGCGCTTTGATGTGCCGTTTTTAGCTGCTTCTACCTTTCCGGCATCAAGAGCCGCATACTTTTTGGCTTCCTCCAGAATAACCGCCGCATCTTTTCTCGGTATTACAATCACTCCGTCCCTGTCTCCGAGAACAATATCGCCAGGCATTACGGCTATATTACCGATTGATACCGGAACATTTACTTCCCCCGGCCCTTCTTTGTACGGACCGCCGGGCGTCGAACCGGTGGCATATAAGAACATATGCATCCGGGAGAGCTCTTCAATATCACGGATTGGACCATCCAGCACAATCCCTGCTATTTTTCTTGTATGCTGTGCATACACGGCCATGATTTCCCCCATCAGGGAATGCGTTCTGTCTCCGTCATTGGAGACCACGATGACATCGCCTTCTCCGGCCATGTCAAGCGCCTTGTGAAGCATCAGATTATCACCCGGCCGGGCTTTCACCGTGAGGGCTGCACCTGCCATGATTGGAAGGTCCGGTGAGCTGATCAGTCGGATTTCCGAACTCAGGGCACAGGAGCGTCCCATGGTATCCGCCACATTAGCCGCCGGAAGTTGTTTAAACGCCTCAACAATACTGCTGTCCGGAAGATTTCTTTTTAAAAACACTCTGTTTCCTACACTCATTCTGTCTCTCCTCTTCTTTCCTGATATTTATTTTGTAAAATTCATTTGCTCCAACTGCTCCCTCATCGGCGGAACCGGATATTTGGGGGTTCTTCCCGACAGAAAATCGTCAATACCCTCCGCACAGGCCAGTGACGAGCGGGAAGAAGCCTCTTTCGTTGCAGCGCCAATGTGCGGCGCGGTCAGTACATTATCCATCTCCAGCAGCTTATTTTCCCTGGAAATAGGTTCTTCCCGGGTGACATCGAGGGCTGCCCCCGCTATCTGTTTCTCCTCAAGGGCTTTTATCAGCGCTTCCTCATCAATGATGCTCCCCCGGGCCGTATTGATAAGAAATGCCGTCTTTTTCATCCCTGCCAGCTCTTTCTCCCCCACGCTGTTCACAGTTTCAGGCGTTGCGGGAACGTGGAGTGAGACGTAGTCAGCTTTCTTAAACACTTCTTCACGGCTGGATACAGGTATAATATAATCCGGCAATTCTTTTGCATAAGGATCAAAGGCCAGAACCTTCATGTCAAATCCAAGCGCTGCTTTTCTGGCCACAAGACCGCCTATGTTGCCGACACCCACGAGTCCGAGGGTTTTTCCGCACAGTTCATGTTTTTCGATATTGAATTTAGCAAAACGGTAATCGTCCTTATAAAGCTTCTGGACCAGTTTGAAATTTCTGGAACAGTAAAGCATGTAAAAAACCGCCAGCTCTGCAACAGATTCGCTGTTTGCCCTGGGCGCGTATAGAACCATAATCCCTTTTTCTTTTGCAGCCTCCAAATCCACGCCGTCATAGCCGGCTCCATGTCGCGCTATCACCTTCAGCCGGTCCGCCGCCGCGATAATCCGTCTGGTGATTTTAGCCGTCCTCACAATCATGGCGTCGCATCCCTTTATATCCCGGATGATATCCTCTTCCTCAAAACCGTTCCCATCCACCAGTTCATATCCCCGTTCCAGCAGATACGCTCTGCCTGATTCCAGTATTGGCTGTGGAAGCAATACTTTGTACCCCATACATCTGTCCTCCTGTTATTATTTTTTATTCTTTCTGACCATATAATGAGCAAGATGCGTGCCAATTTTAATCCAAACGTATCAGATATATATCAGATGAGATGGCAATTGCGGAATCACCTGATAATTTTGAGATTTTTGAGGGGTTTTGCCGGGCCGGTAATCCAGTGCCTGATATAAATGAAGCCGCACTCTTAACGGTTTCTTAATTTACACACCTGATGGTAATATTTATACTAAAACAAACTACATTTCAATAATGAAATGTATATTTCACTTCGTAATATCATTTATGAAATTCTTCTGCCGTACCTGTTCCGGCAGCTCGTTATTGCAGCAATTATGTAAATTCGCCCGTACAGAAAGGAAAGTACATGGATACTGTTAAAGATATTGTCATATTTGCTCCTTCCGAGGCTTTTGCCTCAGCCGCCGCTGAGTTAATTCAGGAACGGGCGCTTTCAAACCATATCGGCATTGTGGAGGCGACCGGAAACCGGACTCTCCAATACGCAGAAAAACTGGTTAGGGCGGGCAGCCGTATCTTTATCTCCCGAGGAAGAAATACCAGCCTATTACAGAAAAATATAACCATTCCCATCATTGACGTCCCTTATCTCTATGAAGAAATTTACCACTCTGTAAAGGCCACCGGTTTCCCTCCCGGCGAGGTAGCGCTGGTGGGATTTGATAAGGCATTTCAGATTATGAACAGGTTCAAGGATATTTCCGGACAGGACATTCAGGTGATCGGGCCTGATTCGCCTGCCACTACGGAAAATGATATTCTGCGGGAATTGCGCCCTGGTACAAAAGCCCTTATTGGAGGATTTTCCGTAAAACGCGCCGCCAGACTACACAGTCTTAAAAACATTCCGCTTATGGTTGATCCGTGCAATGTATCCCTCGCTATCGACAGCGCGCTGAATATCCTGACCGCCATGGAGCATAAGGATGAATATCTGAGCGTAATATCCGCCACGGTTAACCGAATTTCAAGCGCTGTTCTGAACTATGATACGGCCGGGAACCTGCTCTTTTCCAATGAGAAAGCAGGCTTACTTTTTCAGGAGTTTAACACGGAACAGATAAAAGAGCTTCTCTTTTCAGACAGTGCCGGTGACTATATCAGCCCGGAGCGCAGAAGGGCCAATATTGAACTTAAGCCGGTACACAGCCAGGAAAGAATTATACGCATCGGCTCTAAAAATTACATTGCGGAATATCTGCCGGTGGTCGTAAATAAAAAGGTAAAAAGTATTGTAATTATTATTTCCAGTGAAAACAGCATTCAGTCCGCGGAGAAGCAGTTACGCCTGAACCAGAACGCAAGAGGATATGCGGCGAAAAAATCCTTTCACAATATTATCGGCGGCAGTCCTGCCATCAAAAACACAATCCGTCTGGCTGAAAAATATGCCCGGTCACAGAGTGCGGTCTTAATAACGGGTGAGACAGGCACCGGCAAGGAAATTTTTGCCCAAAGCATACATAACCGGAGTTCCCGGGCACAGGAACCTTTTGTCGCAATTAACTGCGCCGCCCTGCCCGACTCATTGCTGGAAAGTGAACTGTTCGGCTATGTAAAAGGAGCTTTTACCGGTGCAAACCGGGAAGGGAAAATGGGTATTTTCGAACTGGCCCACAAGGGAACCGTATTTTTAGATGAAATAGGGGAAATGGATTTGAGTGTACAGGCAAAGCTTCTGCGTGTACTTCAGGAGAAAGAGGTCTGCAGGCTGGGCGACGACCGGGTGATTCCGGTTGATATCCGGATTATCAGCGCAACCAATAAAGACCTCTCAGAACTGGTCCGTGAAAAAGCGTTCCGTGAGGATCTGCTCTACCGGCTGAATGTGCTGGAGCTTAAGCTTCCGCCGCTCCGGAACAGGCGGGGCGATATCCCCCTCCTGATTGAGGCTTATCTGAAAAAGCTGAATTATCCCGTTCATTTCAGGGAAGATGCAGTCAGCCTCCTCAGCTTCGGCTCTTATCCGGGCAATATCAGGCAGCTCTTTAACCTGCTGGAACGAATTGTGACTCTGGCTGAAACAGATGTAATATCCGCAGGGGATTTGGAAGGAATCGTTTACGGGATAACTGCCGCCAAAGGAAATGGCGCGGGCTGCGATATGATGGAAACCGCTATGGAAACGGATTTGAATACAAAGCCACCGGGAACCCGGATAAAGGCAGAAAGCAGTGATAAAACAGAATTGCTTGCCAGGGCCAAAAATAAGCCCGCACTGAGTCAGGCTCTAAACAATTGTGAGCAGCAAAGAATCGAGGAATGCCTGCGCAGGAATAACGGGAGCAGAATCAAGACAGCCGTGGAACTTAATATAAGCACGGCCACTCTATGGCGGAAAATGAAAAAATATCAAATAAATTTATACTAAAGACCGCCGCCATTAAAACAGCAGAACCGGACGTTAAAAGTGTAGTTAATATGTCCGTTTCTGCTGTTTCACCTGCTAGTCCGCCTGTTTATTTCCCTGTCTCCAGGAAGTTCAGAAATGCTTCGCAACCCTCCTTGATATCCTCATAAGCCGTGTCAAAATCACCGCTGTACCAGGGATCCGCAATGTCTCGCGGACGATCGGAAAAATCGAGAAGACGGTATACCTTTCCTTTTGGATCTCCGCCGAGTATCCGTTTCATATTGATAATATTGCGTTCTTCCATTCCCAGCAGATAATCATATTCAGCGTAATCACTCTTTTTTAACTGAACTGCCCGTTTTCCGTCACAGGAAATTCCGTGCTCCTGTAATTTCCGCCTGGCAGGCGGATAGACCGGATTGCCAATCTCCTCCGTACTGGTGGCTGCGGATGCGATATAAAATCCGGCGCTGTCACCGCGTTTTGCCACCATGTCGCGGAGGATGTACTCCGCAAGCGGGGAACGGCAGATGTTGCCGTGGCAAACGAATAAGATTTTTATCATTCTACACTTCTCCTTGGAAATGCGGTGATTTGCGGCGAAATGCCACGATAATCAACGTATTTCCGTCATGTTATTTGTTGTTCCCATCACCCTTGAAACAGGCATTTCGGCGCTTTTTTCCGTATTTCTACGACCTATTTTCAAAGCATTTGGTGTAAAAAAGGTGTAAAACAGTGTTCATATGTTACGTTTTACACCTAATCGCATTTCGCTGCATTTCGTGGATATTTCCGGATTATTGTATCAACTGAAACTGTTATTCAGTCATAACCCGCTTGAAATCCTTCATCGCATCCCTGAAGCCAAGGTGCGTATAGGTGTCAAGTGTGACACTGATCTCCGAATGTCCCATGATGTACTGAAGGTTCTTCGCATTCAGTCCTCTACGGGCCATCTTCGTCGAGAAGGTGTGTCTGCAGACATGCGGCGTAACGATGGGCATAGGTTCTTTATAATGGGCGTTATACTTGGCACGGATATGCTGGAAATAATGCTCCCAGTGCATAGCAACCATTGGCATTCCATTTTTATCCAGGAATAAGAATCCCGACTTACCGTCGATTTCAGGCTCAATAAAAGGTGTCGGCCTGTTTTCAATGATATTTCGGAAAGCCTGCATGACCTCCTCCGACATCGGCACATCCCGAAGGCCTGCATCAGTCTTTGTCGGTTCGTAACTCTTCCCCATGTTGGAATAACGGACCAGCTGGCCCCGGACATGGATGCACTCCTGCTCAAAGTCCACGTCCTCCGGTGTCAGACCGCAGAACTCAGAGATACGAAGTCCCGTGTTCAGCAGGATGTAGATTGCGTCGTAATAAGCGCAGAAATGCTGATCTTCCCGGATATAACGCAGTAGCTCTGCCTCCCACTCAGGTGACAGTGCATCACGCTTTTTGCTGTCATTTTCGATGACAGAGCCCAGTTCGAAATCAAAGGGATTTCGATTGATCAACTCATCCTCGACAGCCAACTGAAAAGCAGGTCTGATCACACCTCTGATGGTCTGTATGGAGCTGTATCCCTTTCCGTTTCGCTGCAGCTTAACCAGCCACAGTTTGGCATCGGACAGCTTCACACGGTCGATTCTGACCGTTGAAAACGGATCCTGCTTTAGGAAATTCACCACCGTTTTATAGCCTGTTCTGGTACTTTCCCTGACACCTATCTTGGTCTCGATATACCTCTCCACCAGTTCCAGTACCGTCATATCTCCGCCGAAGTTCGCAACTCCGTTGAACTGATTACGAAGGATCTGATCCTCCTGTTCCCGAAGAGAGGGAGCCATTCTGGCGCCGTCGGGAAGCTTATCCTTAGGCTCCAATCTGCTGCTGTAAAGGCATTTTTCCTTTCCGTCGATATCCTTGTACTTAAAGACATAACGTCCGTCTTTTCTCTGGAACTCTCCATTTCTTAATACGCGACCCTTATTGTCGCGTCTTTTTGTTGTACTCATATGTGTCTCCTTTCAAAACGGAGAGTCCGGCACATACGCGCTTATTATAGCATATCGCCGCACTCTCCTCCATATAATCCTTTATAATTCAGTATTTACCGGCTCCTCAGGTGTAAAAGTAGGTGTAAAACAGTGTTCATATGCCATCCTGGTATTTACCATTTTGCCTTGTTGCTGCCATTCAAAGTTACCACTTTGGTAACTTGCAGCACGTGTCTCGTTACGTTTTTCCAAGTTCCCATTTTGGGAACTTGCAGGATGTGTCTCGTTACGTTTATTTCAAGTCCTCATTTTGTGGATTTGCAGTAGCCGTCTCATGGCAGCTGTCTCATGACCTCATTTTGTGGTCTTGAAAGCTATATCCCGTTACATTTACCGCAAGGTATCATTTTGACACCTTGGGATAAACGTAACACCGGATCTGGTCATTCTGTAACTTCAGCAATCGCTTTTACTCTGTTCCGATACGCCTTCTGCCTGCAGGCATTGCTGCAATATCTGGAATCCTTGCGTTTGGCATCGTATATTCCGCCGCAGTACTCGCAGGTCAGGTTACTCCTGGCCTGAATTCTTTTCTCTTTCTGCCGACGGTTATTCGCGATATTACCGCACCGGTAAGGCCGGCAATACATCTTCTTCTCACTCTGTGTATAGAAGATTCGACCGCAGCCGCCGCAGATGATCTTCCTGGTCGCTCCGCGTCCTCTGTCATACCAAGACTTCAGCAGATCCTGATTTTCCAGTTCCCAGTTATCTCTATCAAACATAATTCTCTCCTCAGATTGCTACCTGGCGATCAATAAACTGCTCGAAGCGTTTCCTCTTGATCATAGTGCGCTTGCCGCTTCTCAGAATGAAATCCGCGTCAGGATAGTCATCCAGAATCTCCTTCATCTTTTTCTCGCCGATATGGAAGTACAGAATGGCTTCATTAACTGTCAGCGTATATTTCTCCCAGAAGGGCATATCCAGTCCCTTAGTTTCATACATCATTCCTTTCCCTCCTTCTTTATTCCCAGGATCTCTCCCAGGCGCTCCATCTTACGTTTCCGAATGTCCAGCCGCAGGCTGCTTCCTTCAAAATGCACCGGCGAACACATCTCAAGGATCCTGTCATAGATTCGCTTATGATCAGTGTCCTTAGGAGAAGTCAAGGTATTCAGTGACAAGTTCGTGGTCACGATCAACGGCTTTCTGCTCTGATACCTGGCGTCGATCACCTGAAAAGCAATCTCGTTTCCAAACTCTGTATCTCGCTCCATTCCATAGTCATCGATAATGAGAAGCGAACACTGCCTGACCTCCCGGAGCAACTCCTCTCTGGACTCAAAGGTCGCATTCATAACATCACTGAGATTCAACATCCGAACCGGCACTTCCTGCTGTAACAACGCATTAGCAATGCTGGCAGCCATATAGCTCTTGCCGGTTCCCACATCGCCCCAAAGGAGCATCCCAAGGTTTTCTGCCTTTGCTTTCTCCCATCCCTCAACATATTTCCGGCAGATCACAACCGCCGGATTATCAGATTTCGATGCTTCAAAAGTCAGCTCTCTCATGGCAGGATTACCTGCAAAGCAGGTGCTGTTGAGTCGATCAACCGCACTCACATGCCGCTCACGCTCACGTTCCGCCGCCCTCGTTTCATCCTCGGCACGCTGACATGCACATCTTCTCGGATGAGTACTATGTCCCATAAATGTGATCCTGTTCCCTGCACGATCCCTGAAGAAATCCTGTAATGGCTCTCCACATACAGAGCAAACAACAAACTGCTGATTATCGTTCTCGGGATTTTCGCCTGAAGCATCGTTCGTCAGCATAAAGATTTTTCTTATCTCTTCCATCAGAAGCTGTCCTCCTTTTTGAATTCGTAATCTTCAAAGGCATGGTCTTCACCGGCCTTTCTGTCATTGGCTGCCCATCGTCTAATCGCAGCTGCATAATTCACATAAGTGCGGCCGGTAGATGCCACGTACTCACTGAGTTCTTCCACATATCGCTTGGCATTCCGGGCGAACTCCGTCTCTAATTCTGCCAGTTCCTTGTCTGACAGAAAGATATTTCCGTATCGTCCTCTGGGCTTGCGATCCATCACTCCGTAATTCTCAGTTGGATTACTATGATTCATTACTTTACTAGGAGCCAGATATCTGCCTGTACTGAGGACAGAATCCTGACTGTCGGAAGTATTACTTTTTGAACCTACGGCAGATGCCTTTCTCACTCGGTCAGAAAACTGACCTTCCAAAGCATACTTAACGTACAAATAGTTTGGCTTAGAGAAGCCGCCGGATCTTTTTACAAGCAGTCCTGCCTCACACAGTTCCTTCATTCCCGCCTTAACTGTTGACTCACTCTTGCCGATTTTCTTTGCCAGTTCCACAATCGGAAAGACAACATATACTCGTCCATACTCGTCGGTCCATTCATTTTTCATAGACAGCCGGGACCGATCATACAGAACGAGATACACCACCTTTGCCGTCTGACTTATGGGAATTCTCAGTAAGAATTCCGGGAACTGCAGGTAAGCCGGAAGCTGCGTATCCTGATATAAGAATGTGCTTTTCATCGTCTGCACTGTTCCTCCTGTTTTCATTTTTTACTAATCAGTGTTTCGTAACAGCAAGGAAAATGTGCTGACGGCACCTTCAGACTTCCGTTGCCTTACAGTTAGAATTCTACCTGTTTGCATTCATATTTCCATGGACAGATAGACCTCCCTGGGACATACTCTTTGTCCATAAAGACAGAAACACCGCAGCATGATTCCTCACGCTGCGGTGTCGTTTCGCCTAAATTCTTATTCGTATTCTTTTCGCATCTGCAGTAATTCTTCCCGTTTTTCTAAAAGCTTAGTCACCATGACATCAATGTTTTCAATGCCCTGGTCAATCTCTTCCCTCATCTCTTTCCGAAAATCCTCATCTGTTTTTCCCAGTAGCAGGAAATCAATTGAAACATCAAAAAACATTGACATCTGAATCAGCAAATCCATAGAAGCATTCCGAAGGCCACATTCAATTTTGGCGATCGTATTCGGACTTAGATTCACTTTCTCCGCAAATTCTTCTTGTGTCAGCCCCTTTAGCATCCGGAGCTGTCCTATACGCTTTCCCGTTTCCTTTGAATCATAGTGCATAATGTTTTCTCCTTTTGCTAATCCGTTGGAGGCAGTAACAGATCGCCCATTTTCGTCCATTTGCTAATTAGCAAGCAGGGGCCACGGGCGACCTTTTCTGCGAAAACTTGTTGGGATAGTCCCAAACCCTTATCGATCATCACTGGGTGATGGCTGCGCTTTCCGCCAAAAGCTCAATAGAAGATGATTCTCTTTCCTTTATACCCAATATAACAATTCACTCTTTGCACACAAAGACCCCTTACCATTAGTTATATACTATTCTTCATACTTATTCATCTGCTTTTGTGATTACTTTTGGGGTAAATCTGATACCGTTTACTGTCTGCTCTGCACTTACAGCTTTGAATCCCAGCGCGTTATAGAATGGTAATCCATATGGTGATGAATTTAATGTAATCGGTCTGACATATACTCTGCTTTTCACAAACTCAAATAAGCTGCGTCCTATACCTCTCCTATGATATGCTCCATCAACAAAGAAAAAGCAGATATGCCCTTCTTTTAATCGTATGCCAACAAGTCCAACCAGTTTCTCTTCATCATATGCCCCAAAGTATGTAATTCCATTTAAGAATTCCTTATCGTGCAGGCACCTTCTGAATTCTTCTGTTCCTTCCTGTGAGTAATCAGGAGACTCATATTCCTGGAACACCTTCCATGCCAAATTCAGTGCTTCTGGTACTTCCAAAGTACTCAGAGGCTTTTTATCATCTCATTAATATCATATAAACAGCCAAATTCTATGAAATCCACCTTTTTGTTATACGTTTCAATCATTGCTCTTACTTCAGCTGTCTTTTTTTCTTCAGGTAATCCCATTGCTTTTTTATACAGCATGGCCATCATCGTTTTATGCTTAAGTCCTAATCGGGAATAGTCAATACCACCTCTTAAATGCAAAATATGTGCATGTTCAAACAATTCTTTTGATAATTGTTTTTTCATCCCTTTTTTAATGGTATTAGTATTATCTTCATCTGCAGGATCCGCCAGCCCTACAGTCACAATGATAATCTTTTTATCCTCAGTAGATAAAAGTTTACCGAAAGTCTTTTTCATCCCCAAAACACCCCCAGCATAAAGAGCACCAAAGTATACTATCGTTTCATATGTATTTATATCATGAATCTCATCGTAGCTTTTTACTTCAATCTGTGTTCTTTTTCCGAACTCCTTCGCATATCTCTTTGTAGTTCCATACTGCGACCCATAAATAATAATCTTTTTAATCATTTTTTACAGAATTCCTTTAACCATCATAGAGGAAACGTTTTCCTCAAAATACAGTTCGCAGGCGTTGTTTTGCGGAATAACATCCTTACCGATAAAGCCGCGCCAGTATTTTTCCTCCTGCAGGAAAAGCCCGTCCGACAGGATCATGTTGCCGTCATTATCCTGGAGTGTTTCAAGACCGAAGAGGTTGTGATAATACTTTTCTGCTTTCCTGATATCTTTGACAACGATCAAAAATCCACTTAATTTCATTATGAAGCCCTCCGCTTTTCATTCGTTTTTTGCTTCTAATTTGCCTGAGAACAAACACATGCCCAGCACCACATTGAATACGACCACCGAAAAAGTACCGAGGCGTTCAAACAATCCGAACACGCTCGCCGGAAGCAATCCGGTTCCGATTGGTCCAATCAACATTGCGGTAAGGCAAATGCCCGCCCAGATACCGAGTGATTTCTGTCCGGCTTTTTTCGCGCCGAGTAGAATCAGCGCAAGTGCCGCAAGTGAAAAAATGACAACAAGCACTGTAACGAGCAGGTGCATCACATTTTGCGGAGCCGAATTCGGTGCGTCGGACACCCACGGAAAACAGGTATATCCGACGTTGCAAAGCCATTCCATTGCGGCAAAGCAGTACACGCCAAAGCGAAAACGCTTCGACGGATTATTTGTAACGGCTACGCATACCGCCATAATGGAAACCAGAGCCAGGGGCCGAACAGGCTGTTCAGCCGGTTGGCAAGGTCTGCCGAAGGTGCACCGACAGCCGAAAGCTCACTGACCGCCATTGTCATCCAATCATATCCTGGATATGCCAGCGGCGAAAATACGACCATTGCCGTATAGGAAAGCAAACTGATCAGTCCCAATATGCCTAGTTTTGATAATTTCATAATATATAATCTTCTTTCTGATAATGCGGCGAAACACCCGCGAATCCCTTGCCCCGTTACGGAGCAAGGTTCCACATGGATCTTGCCTTTGCAAACAGGATCTCTATTTCATCTTGGCACTTTTGTATGATCTCCCTGTTTGCTTCTTGGGCAGGATTCCCTTCGCTGTCCAAATAAATTTGATACTGAATTCCATCTTGCTCAACAAGTATTCCGTATTCATATCCGCCGCCGAACAGCGGCCATATGATCAACCCGTCTACTTTGTCAGGTACGCCCACACAGAGATTGCCGGTGAGAGAAAGATAATCAGGATATTTGACTGAATAATCATATCCTTCCTCATCCTCGCGTGCGTACCGCGGAACGGTCAGCTGAGAAAAAACAGTCTTTTTCATACCGTCAGTATAACGCGAGTATTTTACATTCCGCCAAATCATCCAAGCCAGATTTAAGATAGCAAAACATAGGATAACAGCAATTATTATCTTCCATAATTTTCTCATAAAATTTCCTTTTTACTGTGCTTTTTACTGTGCTTTCCACCGTTTCAGCGTCGGGAAGAGTATTTCGCAATATGCCTTCATTTCTTCGTTTGTCATGCCCGCCTGTGTACCGAATTGACTGCACATTTCGATATATTTCTCCATCGAAACCTTATCGATGAATTCACCGTTCTCGTAGCAATATTTGCAATAATCCTTGTTGATGCTGCCGTCGGCGTTGGTACCGAACACATCCTCCGACAACATCGGCATCCCGCAACTCTGACAGATCTTCAGATCGGATTTTTTCCTGATTGGCACCCAAATCCCGCATTCATAATTCGGGGACTGCGGATTTCCGGCAGAATAGATTTCAAGGGATGATGTTCCGATTTCATACATTGTTTTAATATTCGGTGCCCACTCGTTCCATACCTGCGTGTTGAGCGTCTGCAAAGACTGTGGAATCGGGCCCTTGGCAGTAAATATTGCCCAATCGCTCTCTGGGAAGGTGAACAGCTCCAGTCCCGTCGGCACATCGCCGCCTTTGTAAAAACCGGCGATCCAATATGTAAAACTGGAATTGCAATCAGCGCAGATGGCGAACATTCCGATGCCGTTTTCAAGAATTGCCACTTCCACCGGCGTTTCAGGATTCATCGTCTGCCACAGACGGGCATATTTTTCCGCATATTCTTTATCCCAGAATTCCGGGCATTTTTTGTAACCCTCATCGGGTGCAATCTCAGTATGGAAACCGATAAAGGTCATTTCATTTTTGTGTTCATAAGTTACTTTCATCTTCATTCTCCTCTTTTGCTGTTCTGCGAATATACAGTGGACCTTCTTCTCCAGTTCTGCCGGTTGGTTCAAACCCTGATTTTTCAAGAACTCTTATGGACGCGATATTCTCCTTGTCCACCTCAGCAGTTACGCTATTGATTTTATTCTGCTGTAAAGCCCAGGCAACAACAGTCGTTATCGCCTCTGTTGCATACCCACGGTCCTGATACTCATCGGCAATTCCGTAACCGATTTCCGCAGAACCGTATTCGTTAATCCCTTTAAAGCACAATTCTCCGATATGTGTACCATCTTTCAGCTCAATCATCCAGATGGCATACCACTCCCACTGGTCAGTATGCGCCAAACATCCGTCCATCATTTCCGTGTAAGCCGCTTTCAGAACATCAACCGACTGTGCCGCAATAAATGCTTCCATTTGTTCTTTGGAAGCCGCATATATTTTCAAACGCTTTGTTTCTATCATGTTTTGGCCCTGCATATGCATTACTCCCCAATATAGAATATAACCAAGAAAGCGCGTGGCATTATCTGCCCCTGTGCTTCTCTTTTTTCTTTTGCTGTTTCAGTTCAAACAGGCGTTCTTTTTCTGTCTGCTTCTGTTCACGGCTTCTGACTTTGCGTTCCTGCTTGTTCTGCTCGTACTGCAATTTCAATGCCTGCTGAGATGCTGTCCCTATTCCGGTTTTAGCAAGGGATTTCTTAATATCATGCTGCATCCGTTTCGGGTTTTGCTTTGTTTCCTTTACAACAACTGCCACAGCGGGGCTGAACTGCAAATCACAGTAGTGCTTCAAGATGAACTCATATACCTCATAATCTTTCGGTTCTGCGCCGAAGGTCACTTTGGCAGCAGATAGTTTTCCGTTTTCGATTTTCTCAAAAACGCCTACCCAAAAGGGTTCCTCAAAAAACACTGTCAGTTTACATTGTTCTTCACCCACGACAATCCCTCCTTGCTGATTGAAATTAGCAAAGAACGGACAACCCGGAGGGGCAGGTTACTTACCCTGACAAGCAGGACGGCCGGGCTACCTACCGGCTCTGGCATACTTTTCAGTACACGTTGCGTTTTTATCTTTGCTTTTATAATCTGTAATTGATACCCACGACCGCTTATACAGCCGTGGGTATCTTTTCGTTTAGATCAGCTGTCCCGGAAGCTTTAATTTTTCCTTATAGGGAAATGTCGCTTCATATGCCGCAAAGTCCTCAGGATCCTCATCACAAACAAAGTATCCCTTAGGTGTTGCATACTCTCCGGCAATTCCGTCAAGATAGCCCGGAATCAGTTCCTTGCAGAGGAAAAAGGATGCGTCCTCGCCTTCGGGGAGCCCGCGATACCGAATACCGTACTCACTTGCGTAAGTGAATCCGCTTTTCCCGTAAAACAAAATGTATCCTTCAAAGCAGACAGCACCGCAGCCGATTTCTGCAGCTTTTGCAAGGGAATGGTCAAGCAGTATCTTTCCGTATCCCTGCCGTTTCAGCTCCGGTGCAATACAGATTGGTCCCATCGTCATAATGGGAATAAGTCTACCGTCATCTGCTTGGATCACTGTTCTGACAAAGACATTCTGTCCGATGATCCTGCCGTCCTTTTCCATGACAAAATCAAGCTCCGGCACAAAATCCGGATCATTCCGTAAGGTTTTCAGCACATAATGCTCCATGCATCCCGGACGATATACATTCCAAAAGCTCTCTCTTACAAGGTTTTCTGCCGCACGGTAGTCTTCTGGTCTTTCTAAACGAATTGTGTAGTCATTTTTATTCATTGATTTTTCCTCCTGATGATTGTTGACCGCAATACTGGGAGGTTGTGTTTGATTGTATTCGCAACCTCCCGGTTACGCTACAATCTCCGGTGTGTGGTACTTAATCAAAAAGCACTCTCCTAATAATAGTATTAATCCAATGAACCTGCCAAAGTAATTACTTCACAGGAAGCTGGATCTCTGTTAACCAGTCCTCTACGGACTCTTTGTTCCAAATGCCGTCGATGTAGCTTTCTCTTGCAAGACCGGCTGCGACATATCCGTTCTTTTCAGCATACTCCATAATGTACGCATAGGCTTCACCGATGTTATCATATGCGCCCTTATGGTAGATGCTCAACACATTTGCTGCTGGAAGAATTCGGAACTTGATATGTTCATTCTCTTTGCCGAAAGCTGTGACAGCCTCGTTATGACGAATACGAATATCCGTCTCCTTGTACTCTCCGTCAAGATACTCGCAGAACTCATAGGGCGGCTCTTCACATTTCAAACCCGGGTTGAGCTTAAGACATTCTGCTCCGACTGACGGAATCCACTGCATGCAGTCTGAATACTTTTCAAGCACTGCTTCCGATGAATAAACGATCATCTCCGGTATTTCTTTTACGATTACTTGATACTTCATTTGTTTTCCCTCCAGTATAAATTCTATGACGGAAAGCTGAAGCTCTGTTTCTGCCTTAAGTTTTTTAAGATGTTCTGACTTTGCAGACAGTATTCTTCCTGCATCTTCTCCGGAAAAGATGCTTTTAATTTCTTCGATTGATAACCCAAGCTGTCTATACGATTTAATCCTTGCCGCAGTTTCAAGCTGAGCGGTTTCATAAAAACGATACCCGGTCCATTCGTCAACGGATGCAGGCATCAGAAGACCTTCTTTTTCATAAAACCTCAGTGCTTTCACCGTGGTAAGAGAAAGCTTGGAAAACTCTCCAATTTTGAGCATAATTGCTTCTCCTTTCCATCACAAACAGGATGATATCGTATCCTCTAAGGGGAGAGTCAAGAAGTTATTCTGAATCAAAAAACTTTTCCTGTATGTGATCCCACCGACGACTTTCACACCAATACACCTTCATCTCCGTGACATCAAATACCATGGATACGACTGTTGGACAGACTTCCTGAGATACCGCTCTGAGGATTTCAAAACAATCATCAACATCAAAATCATCTGCGGCGTTTGCCAGCATTTTCTCAGCAATCTGATATCTGTCCCAGCCCATCCACGGATGCTGTTCCCGATCCATCTTAAATGGAGAAAAATTCGTAAGCACCTGATATTTCGGCTTTTCATAATACTGATAGCCCTGCCCCGGAATGATATGCAGCACGTTACCGTTCTGATCAGACAATGAAGACATGAATGTAACACCGGGAACGCTGTAGATGGGTTCTTTCTCCGCAATTGCACGTATTTCCTGAAGTGTTTTCTTTTTTGTAAGAAGATCTATATCAAGCATAATTACATGATTGCCCGGTCCAATTGGGTTGCTTCTTTCATCAAATGGCCAACAGGTCGGCATTCCAACAAAATCGCCCCTGTTGTTAGCCCCAAAAAGCGGCATCCAGCCTTCCGTTTTATCATTGATTTCTATATAGACACCGTCTTCCGCCTCGCGAACCCTGTACTCCATATCCAGAATATCAAGATTCCAGCCGATGACCGTCTTTTTTCTGTTGGATATAATACTCGTACACATTTAATTTATCCTCTTACATCGACGTTCCGACTTCGATCAGATTTCCGTCAAGGTCATAAAAACGTACCACACGCTGTCCCCATGAATGAGTTATAGGCAGGTTGATAAACTCCGTTTCCGGATAAAGCGTTTTCAGCTTTTCATAAAAAGCATCTACATTTTCTGCCTCAAAATACAGCTCGCAGGCATTGTTCTGAGGAATAACGTCTTTGCTGATAAAGCCACGCCAGTATTTTTCCTCCTGCAGGAAAAGCCCATCTGACAAGATCATATTGCCGTCATTATTCTGGAGCATTTCTAAACCGAAGAGTTCGTGATAGTATTTCATTGCCTTTTGGCAATCTTTCACAACAATTAAAAAACCTCTTAATTTCATACTCTGCCTTCTTTCTGATATTTCATCGGCGTAAACCGTATCCCGTTTACGGTCTGTTCCTCATCTGTTTCGTGAAAACCGAGCGATTTATAAAACGGCAGACCGTAAGGCGAGGAGTTCAGCGTAATCGTTTTGCTTGGATATTCGGCTTTTATCCATTCAAACAGTCTTGTACCGATGCCGAGCCGATGATAGCTTCCGTCCACAAAGAAAAAGCAGATATGGCTTTTGTCTTTTCGGATGCCGATCATTCCGAAGCCTGCCGCTGTCAAACGCACCGTAGTATTCGATTCCGGCAAGATATTTTGCGTCATGCAGGCATTTGCGGAATTCCTCCGTACCCTCTGGTGAATAATCCGGGGATTCGTACTCGAAAAACACCTTCCACGCAAGAGAACGTGCCTCCTCAGTTTCCTGTTCTTCAAGTTTCCGGCCTGTAAAACTAGTTTTCCATTCTTCTTTCGTCAGCCGTGTGATATGTTCGGTACGGATATCATCCATCAGCTTCCAATGAATATCCTTGTTAGTGTGATGATATACAAAACCGCACTTTTCCTGACAGCGCCTTGATTTCTCGTTGCCGTCAAAATAGCCGCACCAAAGTGTTTCAAGATGTAAATCGGCGAATGCGTGGCGGATCAGTTCTCTTGTCGCTTCGGGAATCAGTCCCTGTCCCCAAAAGGGAACTCCGATCCAATAGCCGATTTCGCCCTCGCTATCGGGCAAATTAAGATTGCTGTGTTTTCCGATCATCAGCCCGATACTGCCAATGGCTTTATTATCCTTTTTCAGACAAACGGCATATGTCTCAGGAGCGGATAAAACATTTTTTATAACCTCACGGCTGTTTTCCACGCTCGTGTGAGACGGCCATCCGGCAATGGGGCCTACACGGTCATCCTTCGCATATTCATATAAGCTTTCCGAATCCGATTCATTCCACGGACGCAGTATTAATCGCTCGGTTTCAATTATCATAGTTCGTGGCTCCTCCTTTCTTCGCATAAACTTCAACATATCCTGAAGCATGTTTTGCATTTACGGTAATCCTGTATTCTCCGTCTTCCGGTACAATGGCATCGAATACACCGCTTTCGATATCATTACCTTTATAAATTGGAGTTTTTCCATCCATTGCGATGATCAAATCCGCATGTCCGTTATCTATTCTGAACTTGACGGCAAATACATCATCCTTGCAAACCGGAATCATACAGGAATCTTCCCGATTCATATTCTGAAACTCCAATATGTAATAATGATCCAGGTTATTGATCCCGGTTACACAATTCACCTTCTGCCTGCCACAAGCAAAAAATACTATTATTCCGGCTATGACGGCCAATATAAGCACAGTGAAAGCGCACTTATTAACCATATCGTTTCCTTCTGCACTCATTTTACGACTCCCAGCAAAAGCAATATGCCAAGGATACAAAATACACCGCCCAGTATTCTGGTGACTAGTGTAAACAGATCTGATGGACCCGTGGCCTCCCGACTCTTCCATTTCTCTGCAATCTGCCATATTTTTATGAACTTGCCCTCCAGGATCAGTCCAAAAAGAATAAGGATTATTCCTGCAACAACTGACTGACTCATATAATCTCCTTTTATCTCCTGCGTAACGTCCTTATACCTAATAACATACAGACAATTCCCATAAAAAGAGCAACACCTTCTACGACAAAAACAGAAGAAATCACCTGATATTGGTATAGAGCTGCTGGCGCATCAATCATTGCATGAATTAAGATTGCAATTGGGTATAACCAAAAATATTTCTTTTCTCTGGCAGCTACAAACACCAGCATAGAAAGACCGATCTGAATCATCATTGCACAAACTCGTTCAAACATGGCAATTCCTGCAGATGTAAGTGGAATAGACTGGGCAGTAGCAATCATCTGTGCCTCATGATTACTGCAGGCTGCCAATGCAAAGCACATAGCTGCCACTATTAAAAACGTAATTATTCTCTTCATATAAGTTCCTTTCACATTATTCGATATCCGGATCTGATAACTTCCATAGCCCAGATCCAGAATTGTTTCTCTGGCTTTTCAACCCTGATACTGTTTTCAATTTCGTGAAAGGCCAGTATTCTGTTCTTTTCATCTATCCAGGCCTCTTTGTATTCCGTTTCCACTCCATAGTCCTTCCATGTCCCCGTCAGAAATTATTTTTTCACGGTCCTTCTTTTTATAGCAATTCCGACGGCGAAGCAAATGGCTGCCGGTATCAGCATATCAATTGCTCTTTCAATCACATAAAGATAAAAGGGCGCTGAGCCATAAGGGTAGTGCACCGTATAATCGATCCACAGCCGAAATCCAAAACCGACCACAAGTATTATGGCAGTAACATAAAGAAATGCTGCAAAAACTCTGCGTTTACTCATGGTGTTCCTCCGCAAGCTCTTTTACGCTGTCGCTTTTCTGTTCCGACTTACGTTTCCTCTGCAAACGAATAAGATTAAATAGATTGGATAAGATAATAGCCGCAAGCGCAGAGTTTAACGCCCAATAATCCTTAGTCTCGCCAAATATAGAAATCACCAAAAGAAACAGTCCGCCAATAGCAAGTGCTCCACTGGCAATAGCCAGCAATACATTAGATGTTTTTGTGCCCATTAATTCTCCTCCTTCTGAGTGCTGGCAAAATTGGTTACTACGTTGAAAACTCCCAACACCAGCCAAGTCGTTCCAATGGATTTGTTGCCACTGCACATCTCCATGATGGCAACAAAAAGAAAGCATAGTGCAGGTGACCAACAAATTCCCTTGAAAAATCTGCTCATTTCGTTGCCCGTTTTCTTCGCACGCACTGTCACACAGGAGCATGCCACAAACAGCCCAATTGCAATCCACGGCAATGCGCTAATCATAAAATCAAATACTTCTCTCATTTTGTAATTCCTTTCTCTTCTAAACGCCCAGCATCACTACCTTACGTTCGTTAGTTATTAATCCAAAAAAAGTGCGACCATATCGGTTAAAATACGGCCGCAGCAATGACCTAGTTTTTCCCGTATACTCTAAAAAACTGTCTGATATGTCTGTCCATGAGTTCCATGGCTTCTGCCTCTCGTTCGGGTTCTCTGTCACAAAGATTTGTCCACATGGAAATCGGCCATGCGAACTGAGCTGCCATGATCTCAGGATCATCATCCTTAAGGATTCCTTCCTTGATCAGGAACCGGATCAGCCCGGTGTTATACTTCAGAATATCCTCATAGCTATGTTGCGACTGTATTGTTTTCAGCTTTTCGTACTGGAACTGCTCAATCGTAAGCATCTTTCGGATCTTGCTGATTTTAGGGTCATGAATAATGTAACGAATCTGCCCCTTGACCATGGCGCCGACTGCTTCCGGTGTCATTCCTTTTTTGTCCGCAGTAAACGCAGGATCTTCCCAATCCGCTCGTGCAAAGATAGAATGCCTTTCAAATTCTTTGGTCAGTTCATCTACAAGTGTATCCAGAATATCCTGCTTATTTGCAAAGTGGCTGTAAAGGGAAGCCTTGCGAAGACCAACGGCATCTGCAATCTGCGCAATACTTGTTGCTTCAAATCCTCTGATTGAGAACAAATCTAAAGAGACCTCCAGAATCTGTTCCTTTGTATTTCCCTTTTCCATGTATATAACCTCCTTAAGCTCTCAGGACTGTTTTCCCGTTCTGATAAAGTGTCCTTCCTGTATTGCCGCAAATGTTGCAGCCATGCAAACTACTATTGTGCTATATCTGATATCTATAACTGCTGTTGACAGAGGCAAGATGAAAAGTAGCAAGCCCGTCAGCTTGTTAGCTGTAGTATGAACGGATATAAACTGCTTATTAATCACATATCCGGAAACGATGTTGATCACCTTAATCATGGCAATCACTCCTGTCCAAATCCAGATTTCGCCAGGAATATTCAGCACAGGCAAAAGTTTATACGCTGAAGCAGCGACAAAAAACACATCGGCTATGGCATCAAGTCTGGCCCCAAAATCATTTGCTGTTTCACATTTCCGAGCAACTGTGCCATCTATCATATCCGAAAAGCCCGCAAGAAGATAGCAGCAATAAAACCGGGATGAACCCGTAGGAAAGAACAACATGATCAGACTAAGAATAACGCGGCTGAATGTAATCAGATTAGCCATGACTATACGGATAGCTTCTCGAAAGCAACAAGCTCTGTCTTCATAGAAGTTTTGATGACTTGATAACCATACTCCTGCAGTTCTTTCTTATACTTCAGAAAAGAATGGTCAAGCGGCACTCCTGCAATCTTTTCAATCTCCGCAAATGTCAGCTTAAAACTGTCCTCACCGTTTTCTCGTATCCAATTCCATAATGGGATATATTTGCTCATAGCTGATTCCTCTGGCTTCATAAGTCTCCTACATAGCAGAATTATACCATACTAACGTTCGTTAGTCAATGTCCGTTTTTCGTGTTCTTCTATTTGAGTTGTCATATAGAAGTGAGTTGTTGTTTGTATTTAACATTTTCAAATATCAGATTACAAATCTCGAGCGATCGCAATATAACAAAGCCGGCCGATTCACCACAAGTGCCTCAATGACACTTTGCAGTAAACCAGCCGGTCGACTTTATCATTTGCTTATGTAATTATCAGATTGCTGCCTGCTGATCCAGCCACTTGGCAAACATCTCTTTTTTAATCATAATCCGCTGACCGTTATAGAGCATCCACTTGGCACCTTCATGGTTGCGGACCACCTCATACATTTTCTTCTCCCCGATATGGAAGTACAGAGAGGCTTCATCTACTGTCAGCAGATACTTTTCAAAGAAGGGGATTTCCTTCTCCTTCTTCTGCTTTGGCACCGGTCTTTTCACTGGTTTCTTTTCGTTCATTCAGAGTCCTTTCCGGGAGACCATTCTCCCTGACCGCACTTTGCGGTGTTCTGGCGTTAATTGTGCCCTGTATGTGCCGGACTCTTCTATGTAATTGTGAAAAGTGTAATTTCGGTGTAGAATGCCGTCGCAGTTCGTGGTATTTCGCCGCTTTTTGCCGTTATTCGCCGCACGCGAATAGCCTGCCGTGGCAGACGAAAAGTATCTTAATGTTATTTTGATATTGTTTAGCCATACGCGAAATCTCCGTTACTTTTTGATAACTAAAGTCTACTATAAATTTGTCCAATAAACAAGTTCCTGTTTCCATTTGAATCCTTTACAGGCAGTTAATCCTTTAGTATAATGTGTATAGGCAGTTCCTACTGCAGGTGACTTCCATCTCCGAAAGGGGGTGGTATAACATGAGTACATATGAGACACTTTCTTTGATGATTGCGTTTGGGGTACTTGTTGTTATGATTATAGGTACAAAAAAATAGTCACCCGCCTACCAAGCCTAGTGACTATTTTTTGTTAAGTTAATAACTTGGAAGCCACTCGCTGGAGTGAACTGCCTTTTTTGTACCTTTATTATAAGCCATTTTCAGCTTGTCTGTCAATCTTGATTTTCAGTGTTTCTCCCACATCTTTTCTTTCATACACATTCAAACCGATTGGAATGCCCCGGAGCATAATGCCGTAGCAGACGAATTCAATACTTATGAGTTTATTCACAGACTTGAATCTCGAAACTTATTTCCTTCCAATATTTTCTCCCCTTTAATTATTAAAACTAAGTACAAATGATTTACACTAATGCTTATATCCCGTATTACAATAAGGATGTGTAATCTGTCCATTGCATGCAGTCCCAAGTCCTCCCTCTCTCTTTCTTATAATATGATCAACTGACGTAGCATTTACATGGACAACACCACCACAAATTGAACACCTAACTACAGATTGTAATGCAGTTGAAATATATGTTTCGCTTTTACGATTTGTATTAAAAGAGTCGTTCAGTACAATTTCATCTTCATTAACTAAATTAATATTTATATATTTCTCTTTTATTGAAATCAAAATTTCTTTTTCACTTAGTTCTTTTTTCAATCCGTCAATTATTAACAAAAACATACTTTTAATACCATCTGAGCTTTTTTTAGTGGATCTTAAATTGCGATTAAGTTGCTCAAATATATAATCATTTTTATATATAAACTCTTCAAAGTCTTTTCGTATATCTGTAAATTCATTAAAACGATTTTTTTGCTTTAATTCACGTATAAGTAAAATAATCGCGTAAAAGTTAGCTGGTTTGAAATTACCCTTTTTGGAATAAAAATAAATAATTGGATGTAAGCCTAAAGAACCCGGCTCTTTCGAGTTGATAATTTGTAATATCTTTTTAGTATTTGCTAATATATCAATAGTGCTTTTTCCATCAGTATCTTCCTCATCTGAAATATTAGGGTTAGAGTAAATTAAAACATCAAAAATCAGTTGCAAATCCATTTGATTTTTCCCAGCAATTGCAACATCTAAAGTTGTTATAGGTCTTTTAGTTTTTGGTAAAAATAATATATCATTTATATCTTGAGCTAAATTCTCAATTTCAACTTGTATAGGTTCTTCAAATTTTTTCCAGTATTTATACCCCGTACCAGAATATGTGATTGCCCTGGCAGCGATACCAATAGGCTTATTTCGTGCTGCTTCTGGTTTCTCTTTGAAAATCAGGTTTACGTAACCTATATCTCATTGCAGAATCTGCTTTTAAATCACTTGCTTTAAGTTGTTTAAAGCGATTTGCAACCGAGAAACCTTCCTCAGCTTTAAAATCGTCTCTTACAATCATTGCATCTAAATTAACAGTTTTTTTCATTTGTACACCTCCACATAATATCAGGTAGTGTCAAGTCTGACACTCCGTTTTTTATTAAAAACCTTGTATTTTCAGGGATTACACCACTTTTGAAAATAAA
>ERZ808044.479-NODE-479-length-42190-cov-12.007385_pt1 | contig 42190 bp, 37 predicted proteins | sample MGYA00380195_ERZ808044 | MGnify/ENA primary metagenome ERZ808044 (study PRJEB31490, sample SAMN06133423) | mouse gut metagenome | isolation source: Z7_2 | host: mice | place: China: Chengdu | collected 2015-05 ...
ATATCCATTTGATAGTTTTACCTTATCAGCATACAGGCATACATAATCACTTTCATATATAACTTTTCTATCTAATCGTTCCGGCAATTTTCTATAATCCATATTTTTCTCCATAATCTACTTTTTACCTTGATTGTACTATTCACATTTATTAATCCCACAATTTCCTGATCATCTCATAGCACCTTTTTGTATATTCTATAAACGAAGAAATATTACTTAATATTCCTCGTTGCAATCTATGACTTGTTTCGAGTGCAAGATTAAATTGTTCTTGCGTAATATCTTTCTTTGACAACACTTCCTCTAGCCCGTCCATATCAATTATATCACTTTCCATTTCCATTTACCACAAAAATATAGGGCGAATCAACCGTAAACCCACATATTTTTTATCATTTAAACGACTTATTGATCTTTTGTTTTGCCCTTTCAAATCGTTCTGTTTTTCATAAAGGATATTACGCTCTTTGCAGAGTTCTTTCATGCGCTCCGACTGCGCCCTCGCTCCCTCCTGGCAATCCGGTCCATATCGTGATCAACAGCGGGGCAGGTTCGGCTATCTCCACCCGGACCATGAAAAGCCGATCACCAGAAGAAGTCTTGGAACACACTATGAAAAAGATTTGTAGGAGAACCTGAATCCTCCAATATATAAAGCGGTTTTATACGATAAAGAAGGAGTATCCGGCGCAATGCCAGATACTCCTTTTACTATTTCCGTTCCTGTTCCATATCATTTTCCGCTACTGTCCGCCGCTCCTTTTTCCCACAAAAACGATACAATTCTTTTCCTATTTCAGGATAATCATTTTCCACCCAAGGCTCACCCCAGCGCCACATCCAATATCATCATGATGAGAAACCCTGCCATCACGCCTGCCGTCCCAAGATTGGAATGCTCCCCCTGATTGGCCTCGGGTATCAGCTCCTCCACCACCACATAGATCATGGCTCCCGCCGCAAACGCCAGAAACCATGGCATATAGGGAGCAATCTGCAGGGCGATCAGCGTAATTCCCACGCCAAAAACCAGTTCCACCAGACCGGAAAGGCTGCCAAGCGCAAAGGCTCTCGTCCGGCTCATTCCCTCCTGCCGAAGGGGCAGGGAAATTGCGGCGCCCTCCGGGAAATTCTGGATTCCAATCCCCAAAGCCAGCGCAAAGGCTATGGCATAAAGTGAAGGGTCCTCCGGATGCTGGGCCGCCATGGCAAAGGCAAGGCCTACCGCCATTCCCTCGGGAATATTATGCAGTGTAACTGCCAACACCAAAAGAGTCGTCCTGTGCAGGGAGGTTCTCACCCCTTCCGGATGCTTCTCACCAAGATGGAGATGTGGCATCAAAAAATCCAGCAGATATAAGAAAAGACCGCCGATCACAAATCCTCCCGCCGCAGGAACCCAGGGGATTTTTCCAGCCTCCTGCGCCTCGTCGATCGCCGGTATCAGCAGCGACCATACGGAAGCGGCCATCATCACTCCCGCCGCAAAACCAAGAAAAGCTCTTTGAACATTTTTTCCCATATCTTTCTTAAAAATGAATACCACACTGGCGCCCAGAGCCGTCATCAAAAATGTAAATCCTGTCCCCGCAGCCGCCCAACTAATTGCCTGGCTCATATTTTCCTCTTTTCCGCATCCCTCATCCCGCAAGAATATCCGCAACGCCCGGCGGATTTTTCAGGGCAGTGAACGCTTTCTTCTATATTATCAATACACAAAATTCTTCTGATTGTGCCTGTATATCAAACGCTAACGCTTACGCTCATCAAACAAACAACGGATGACATATCCACTGCGTCATCCGTTATTATAAGCAATATTACTTTATTTACTCTGATGCCGTACGGCCTTCCATTAAATCGAGTATGGTTTATCCTTTATCTCTGCACCCGTCCGGAAGCGTCTCCCCCTGCCAGGGTCTCCACTTCTTTTCTGGACACAAGGTTAAAATCACCGGGTATGGTGTGTTTCAATGCGGAAGCAGCAACGCCGAATTCCAGGGCGGCCTTAAAATCCTTACCGTCCACAAGGCCGCAGATTACGCCGCCTGCAAAAGAATCTCCCCCTCCCACACGGTCAACGATGGGATGGATGCTGTATTCCTTGGAGTGGTAAAATTCCTTCGTATCTCTGGAGTAAATACATGCGGACCATCCGTTATCGGAAGCGGAATGGCTGACACGCAGGGAGGATACGCAGTACTCAAAGTTGAATTTCTCCACCATCTGCTCAAAAATGGATTTGTAGCCCGCCAGTTCCAGTTCGCCGCTGGTAACGTCTGTCTCGCCGGGCTTAAAGCCAAGCACAAGCTCCGCATCCTCTTCGTTGCCGATGCATACGTCCACATATTTCATCAGGCCCGTCATAACCTTCTGCGCTTTCTCGGAGCTCCAGAGCTTTTTGCGGAAATTCAAATCCACGGATACCTTAACGCCGTGCTTCTTGGCTGCAATCAAAGCTTTCTCCGTAAGCAACGCAGCGCTGTCGGACACTGCCGGGGTAATTCCTGTAAAATGGAACCAGTCGGCATCCTTAAAAATCTCGTCGAAATCAAAGTCCGCCTCCGTAGCTGTGGAAATGGAGGAATGCGCCCTGTCATAAACCACCTTGGAAGGTCTCATGGAAGAGCCGCTTTCCAGGTAGTAGATTCCAAGCCTTTCGCCGCATTTTGCAATGTGTCCGGTAGCCACATTGTATTTGCGAAGAGCCGCAACCGCGCACTCCCCGATCTCATTATCGGGAACGGCTGTCACGAATTCCGCATCATGCCCATAGTTTGCCAGCGATACCGCCACATTTGCCTCGCCGCCGCCGTAATTAACATCAAACTCGTCAGCCTGAATAAATTTTTCATTGTTGGGCGTAGATAATCTCAGCATAATCTCGCCCATGGTAATAACCTTTGCCATTTCTAATCCCTTTCTTCCTTCTCTCAAAAACAGTTATTTCTGTACAAGATGCACTGCAAAGCCGCCGATCTCTTCCTTCAGATAAATTGCCTTATATTTGCCCTTTTCATCCTTCTTGGCGGATTCCTCGTTGAATTCTACGCCAAGAACCGTAGTCATGTAATTGACTGCGCGCTCGATATAATTGGTTCTGATGGCAATGTGTCCGTTCTTTCCAAGGTAAGGCGTCTTCATCACTTCCACAGCCGTCCCCGCAAAGATGGAACTATTTCCTGCCTTCGAAGGCATACCGAACAGGAATGCAAAACGGTTAGCCGCCTTTAGGGCTTCCTCCTCGTTCTCCATGTTGATTCCTATATGGGCCAGTTCAAAGCCAAGCATGGTCTGAACCGCTTCCCTCGTAAGCTGCTCAATCTTCCCCCACTCTCCCGCATTGATAAGATCGCCGGGAACCATCCAGGAACCGCCGCAGGCAATGATCTTATTGAAATCAAGATAAGAGGTAAGATTTTTTGCGTTAATGCCGCCGGTAGGCATAAATTTCATGTTCACATAAGGAGCCGCCATCGCCTTAATCTTGGCAAGGCCGCCGGACTGCTCTGCCGGGAAAAACTTCACCACATCAAGGCCAAGCTCGATTGCCAGCTCAATATCGCTGGGGCTTGAGGTGCCGGGGGTGATGGGCACTCCCTTTTGCTGACAATACTTTACCGTATTGGCGTTAAGGCCGGGACTTACAATAAACTTCGCGCCTGCTTCCACCGCTGCGTCTACCTGGGCAGCATTGAGCACCGTGCCTGCCCCTACGCACATATCCGGGAAGTTTTCTGTCATAATCTTAATCGCTTCCGCTGCCGCGTCCGTGCGGAAGGTCACTTCTGCGCAGGGAAGTCCGCCCGCGCAGAGCGCTTTGGCCAGAGGATAGGCATCCTCTGCCCTGTCGATTTTTACTACCGGGACAATCCCAATTTTGCTGATTTTTTCTAAAACCGGAACCATGTTTCCTCCATTTCCAACCTGTCCGACAGGTTAATTTTATTACCAGGGGACGTCCGAAATGAGGGCGTCCCTTGGTTTAACAGTTTCTTTAAGCATACCATATGAAAGCAAACTGGTCTATCATTTTTTCCAGAGCTGATTACTCCAAAATCTCTTTCACACACTCCGCAAGCTTGTCACATTTGCAGTTGGCAAAGAAATACTCCTTAAATTTTTCACCGGAAAGAGCGCCTTTTACCAGCTCTCTGTCAAGGCTCTTAAGGATGGTTTCCATATCGGTATGGGTGACCTCCTTCACGCTGTCAAGGATCTTTTTGTTTCTCTGCTCCGGAACCACTCTCTCCTTGGGATATCCGCCGCCTCCCGGAGCGCAGAACAGTTTTTCAAAAATATATTCCAGATTCAGCTCGCCGCCCCAGCCGAAATTCTCCGCAAAGGGAAGGGCAATACAGTTGCCGTCGTTTACCTGGGAAAACAGATAGGCATCCAGGGGGGAGGTAATGTGTCCGCAAAGTACCTTCGGGAAAGAATTGCAGGCGAGCATTGCACCCTCGCCGGTGCCGCAACCGGTGATCACATAGTCTGCCGCTCCGGAATTTAAAAGCACTGCTGCCAGAATGCCGTTCTGCACATAAGTGAGCTGATGCTCGTCCTCTGCCGAATACATTCCGTAATTAAATACCTCATGCCCCATGGGCTCTGCTACCTTTTTCAAAGTAGCACAGATCAGCTCGTTTTTGGCCGCCTGGCTGTTCTCATTGATGAGCGCTATTTTCATGGTTTCAACATTCTCCTTTCCATATTTAAAACTTATAGTGAACGGCAAAATAATTTGTCGTTCACTATAACCCCTCGGGGGATGCGCATGATTACTGAGGCTGTTTTCCGATATAAGCAAGAATACCGCCGTCCACATAAAGCACATGGCCGTTCACAAAGTCAGAAGCGTCCGAAGCAAGGAACACTGCCGGTCCCTGCAGATCTGCGGTATCTCCCCAGCGGGCAGCAGGCGTCTTGGCAATAATAAACTGGTCAAAGGGATGTCTGCTGCCGTCAGGCTGAATCTCCCGCAGCGGAGCAGTCTGAGGTGTGGCAATGTAACCAGGTCCAATACCATTACACTGAATGTTGAACTCGCCGTACTCGGAGGCAATGTTTCTGGTCAGCATCTTAAGTCCACCTTTAGCAGCCGCATAAGCGGAAACTGTCTCACGGCCAAGCTCGCTCATCATGGAGCAGATGTTGATGATCTTTCCATGTCCTTTCTTGATCATGCTGGGAATCACAGCCTTGGACACGATGAAAGGTGCGTTCAAATCCACATCAATCACCTGGCGGAACTGATCTGCAGTCATCTCAAGCATGGGGATTCTCTTGATGATACCGGCATTGTTTACCAGAATGTCGATGACGCCCACTTCCTTCTCGATCTGGGTCACCATAGCCTGCACCTGCTCCTCGTTTGTCACGTCGCACACATAGCCGTGGGCTTTGATCCCTTTTTCCTCATAAGCGGCAAGCCCCTTGTCCACCAGCTCCTGCTTGATATCATTAAAAACGATGGTTGCCCCTGCCTCTGCGTAAGCGCTTGCAATGGCAAAGCCAATGCCGTAGGATGCTCCCGTTACCAGTGCCACTTTGCCTTCCAGTGAAAATTTCTTCATAAAATCGCTCATTTTTCTATTCTCCTTCTTTTAAATTCCTTTTTTTCTTAGGCATAGCAAACGACAAAAATATTTGTTTTTGGCGTTCCCTATATTTTTACATCAAATCCTTCATTGCCACATGATCCATATCGTCAAAATCCTGATTTTCCCCTACCATTCCCCAGATAAAGGTGTAGGCTCTTGAGCCGCATCCCGCATGAATCGACCAGCTTGGAGAAATCACCGCCTCCTCGTTGCGTATGACGATATGCCTTGTCTCGGTGGGCTCTCCCATGTAATGCATTACAAAAGCATCCTCCGGCATTTCAAAGTAGAGATACACCTCCATACGTCTGTCATGGGTATGACAGGGCATGGTATTCCAGACGCTGCCCGGCGCAAGCTTGGTCATGCCCATCACAAGCTGACAGCTCTCTACCTGGCCCGGCAGAATATACTTGCAGATGACTCTGTGATTGGCGTCCTCCAAAGACCCCAGCTCTACCTTATTTTCATCTTTCACAATCACAACACCATCCTCCGGCATTCCCTCGGGCTTTATCAGCACGGTAGGATAAGTTTTGTGAGCGGGCGCGCTGTTTAAATAAAACCTGGCAGGCCTTGCCACATCGGCGCTCTCAAACACAATATCCTTAGCGCCCATTCCAATATACATCCCTTCCTTAAAACCCACCTCATAGGTCTTGCCGTCAATGGTGATGGTGCCTGCGCCGCCGATATTGATGACGCCCATCTCTCTTCTTTGAAGGAAATATTCCGCACGAAGTTCCTCCCCTGCGGTTAAGGTCAACGGTTCTTTCGGCACGGCAGCGCCTGTGATGATCCTGTCAATATGGCTGTACACCAGCTTAATCTCTCCCGGTACAAACAGGTTCTGAATCAAAAATTCCTCCCGCAGCCGTTCGGTCGTGTAATGCTTCACATCCTTAGGTGAAGCGGCTGTTCTCAACTCCACTTTCTTCACTCCTTTCTTTGTCTGCCCTTTCACTCTCAGTAACCCCTCAAAGAAATTTCAAATTTCTTCCTTTGATATTAACCAGTATACATCAAAAAATTGTCTATGTCCTTTCAAATATTTCTATAAATATTGCAAATTTTGAACCTACGCTCTATAATCAAAATATAAGAATATTTTTGCCAAAAACCTTACGAAAATTTACTATGAAAGCCCCGTCCAGCGGCTGTGTGGATGGGCGTGCTTGCACGCACAGCCATACAGCCATTGGACAGGCAAGACGGTATGAGCATGCAGGCCGACAGGCCGGAATGCGAATACCGGCGGCGATTGTGGGAGCACGGAGTGCGGAGCAATCGGCTTTCATGTCGTGGTGGTGCGCCGCGCCAGCGGTGCATGATTTACTAAAAATTTATTAAAAACTCAGGGAGACTGTCATATGGAAGAACTCTATTCCTGTCAGCAGGCCATGGAGAACTGCTCCGCTACGGAAACCTTCGCCATTGCCCACCTTTATAAAGAAGAAAAAACCATGGACATGCATATCCATGATTGCTACGAAATCTATTATTCCATCTCCGGCGGCAGACAATTTTTGATCGACAACAAATTTTACTCCATGAACCCCGGCGATGTATTCATCATCAATCAGTACGAAAGTCACAAAATTACCCAGGTGGACAAGATGGTTCATGAGCGGATCGTGCTCTCCATCCACCCGGAATACACCAAACGGCTCTCCTCTCCCGAGACGGATTTGGACGCCTGTTTTTCTGACCGTCCGCAGGCTTTCTGCCATAGGATTTCCTTATCCAAAGACCAGCAGAGCCGTTTTTTGTACTATATCAACAAGATCACCGGAGCCGACGGATATGGACATGATATTGTGGAGCAGACTGCCTTTATGGAGCTGATGCTCCTGATCAATAATGCCGTGCGCACCGGACATCAGCCGGAGAGCGCTGCAGGCAGCTACAGCTACAATCACCAGGTGGACGATATTTTAGCCTACATCAATCAGAACATTGCCTCCCCCATCTCCATCGAACAGCTTGCCGGGGAGTTCTTTTTGAGCGAATCCTATATTTGCCGGATTTTCAAGGCTGCCACCGGCACTACTATCAATAAATACATAAGCGCCCGGCGCATAAGTATCGCCAAGGCGCTTTTAAGTGACGGTGCCAATGTCACGGAAGCCTACGAAAAGAGCGGCTTTTCCGATTACAGTAACTTTTTCAAGGCTTTCACAAAGGCGGTGGGGATTTCTCCGAAGAAGTATGCACAATGCAGTGTGAGTTGAGCTCACACCCAAAGAATTTCTTCAATTCCGCCTCACCTCTATAGCACAAAAAACGTACAGCTCCCCGGCGCAAGTAAAACCTCGCCGGCTTCCTGAATCACAGGCTTTAATTCCGGAAGCGCATCGTTCTCTCCCAGCACCAGAGCCTTTCCGTTCAGCGTCATCACTGTTGCACGCATATTGCCATTCTCGCCTGCCAGAGTATAACGCTCCGCTTCCTTCGGCAGCGTAACGGCAGTGGCATCCGTCAAGGAATTATTGATCACAAGATAAACAACCCCATCCTTGCCGTCTTTTCTAGAATGCACATAAACATGGGCTCCCTCCCGGATCGGCTCACCGGAATCATAAACGGTAGTACCCATCAGACGGTTCCAAAGCAGAACGGCAAAGTAATTCGGCCTCGGATCAAATACCTGACGGGCAAGGAAACCATAGTCTGAAGATGCCAGCGTATTATGGAAGATCACGCCATTGGTGATGGATGCAAATCCGCCAAGCTCATTTAAGGTACGAAGCACGTCCAGATAGGTGGATGCCCAGGTATCTCCGCCGCCCCCCGCGTCACCGGATTCCGTCACCCACATTTCCCCGCCGGGACAATACTTGTCACGCATGGGTGCATAAGTACGGGCAAAATTAAGCGCTGTTGCAAGATAAGGCTCGCTGCTTGCCTCCTCCGCCTGCCAGTGGGCATTCGGCATAACGGAAGCCAGGCGATCCGAAACCCCATTGTAATAATGATAACTGAACACATCCAGAGGTTCCTTTGTCCCTTCCATCAGATCCGCGCAGTCGCAGGTGCCTTTCACCAGTTGTTCTACCCCGCCGCTTTTCTTTTCCGGGTCACCCTTTCCAAAGGAAATGTTATCTCCTCCCGTAGTGCTTGGTCCTACACAGATGCAATCCGGATAATTGGCTCTCAGCCAACTGAAAAATAAATCCTGATCCCGGCGGTAATCCGCAGGAGTATAGCCCTTGGGAAATCCTGTCTCCTCCATCATGTTTGGCTCATTGGCAAACTCCGCAGCATTGATGGGCACTCCGTACTCCTTGCTTAAGGAAAAAAGCTTCTCGGCCTGCGCCGGATGCCAGGGTTCCTCCGCCGAGTGGAGTCCCGGACAGTTGGCCACGGAAACGATCAGCTTGGCGCCGATTGCCTTCACAAAATCCAGAACGCCGATCCACTGCTCTTTGGTCAGAACGTTCAGATAGCCCTCCGGCACCTGACCGTTTGTGGTTCCGTCAAAATCATAGTAGGTCTTGGTTGCCCATGTTCCGGAAACGCGAACCCAGGCAGGCCCCAAATCCCTGGCAAGCTTGCGGAGTTTTTCATTGTACAGGTCGATGGGCGGGTAAACCTGCATCAGATCCTTGTACATGGCAGTGATTCCCTCCCCGGAAGCCTCCACCTTAAATTCCTCTGTCCCCGCAATCTGCCCCGGTGTGTAGGCCTTCCAGAAAGTCCCTCCCGTCACCTCCGCGAATTCCACGTTGTAGGACATCAGCATGGGATTCATTTCCCGCAGGGAGGTCAAGCCCTCCAGCTTCAATGTAACAGATTCAGACATGTTTTCTTTTTCTCCTTTCTCATATTTGTGCATTTTTCATCACAAATATTGTTTCTGCACCAGATATATCTACACTCTTGTATGATTATATCAATTTTTTCACGAAATGTATAGATACTTATGACAAAGTTTGGAATTCATCAGGCGCTGCCAGTCCTTGCAAACCGGTTTAAAAAGCAGGAGCTGCCTGCCCCTGCTTTTTCGCACTGACTGTTATTTCTATTTATCATGAATCTCCCCATGCAGCTCCTGCAATGATTTCACCTCGCTGCCCTTATGGGTTCTCAGATAATGAATTCCCTCCGCAGTCACCTTTGCTGCCGCCACTGTGGTAATATAAGGCACCTTCGCCTTGATCGCCGCCTTGCGCAGATAGCTGTCATCGTGGACACTGTCCTTCCCCACAGGGGAATTGATGATCAGGTCAAAGTCTCCGTTGGTGATCATGTCTCCCACATTGGGACGTCCCTCATAAAGCTTCTTTGCCTTTGTTGCCGGGACACCGGCAGCCGTAATCAGGTTGCAGGTTCCCTCGGTGGCCACAATCGCAAAGCCATCCTCGGCAAGGCTTCTTGCCACCTCCACCACCTCATCCTTATCCTTTTTGTTGACGGAGATCAGTACTTTTCCCTCCAGGGGCAGCTTGGACTGAACTGCCTCCTGGGCCTTGAAGAAAGCTTCCCCGTAAGAGCGGGACAGGCCAAGTACTTCTCCTGTGGAACGCATTTCCGGCCCCAAAATGGGATCTACCTCCGGGAACATGTTGAAGGGGAACACCGCCTCCTTCACTCCGTAGTTGGGAATTACCTGCTCCTTCAATTCCGGTACGGGAGAAGGGCGTCCTGTAATCTCTGAGGTAATGATATCCGTTGCAAGGGGAACCATGCGGATATTGCAGACCTTGGACACCAGCGGCACGGTACGGGAGGCTCTCGGGTTGGCTTCCAGCACGAAAACTTTGCCGTTTTCAATGGCATACTGCATATTCATAAGTCCCTTTACATGCATCTCCTCCGCTATTTTTCTGGTGTACTCCTTGATGGTTTCCACACTTTCCTCCGGGATATGCACGGAAGGGATAATGCAGGCGGAATCTCCGGAATGGATACCCGCAAGCTCAATATGCTCCATCACCGCAGGCACAAAGGCGTGAGTACCGTCACTGATGGCGTCCGCCTCGCATTCCAGGGCATGGTTCAAAAACCGGTCGATCAAAATGGGGCGGTCCGGCGTCACACCCACTGCGGCGCTCATATATTCCCTCATGCTCTCATCATCATAAACCACTTCCATTCCCCGGCCGCCAAGCACATAGGAAGGGCGAACCATTACCGGGTAACCGATGCCAGCCGCAATGGAGAGGGCTTCTTCCACTGTCGTTGCCATTCCTGACTCCGGCATGGGAATGTCCAGCTTTTCCATCATGGCGCGGAACTGATCCCGATCTTCCGCCAGGTCAATGACAGAAGGAGAGGTTCCCAGAATTTTAACTCCGTTCTTTTCCAGCTCAGAAGCCAGATTTAAAGGTGTCTGTCCGCCGAACTGTGCAATCACGCCCAGGGGCTTTTCCTTATTATAAATGCTCAGCACATCCTCCAGGGTGAGAGGTTCAAAGTAAAGTTTATCCGAAGTGTCATAATCGGTAGATACCGTCTCCGGATTACAGTTCACAATGATGGTCTCAAAGCCCAGTTTCTTAAGGGCCATGGACGCATGTACACAGCAATAGTCAAACTCGATTCCCTGTCCGATACGGTTGGGGCCTCCGCCGAGAATCATAATCTTCGGCTTCTTATCACCCACCGGGTTTTTGTCGGGAGCGTTATAGGTGGAATAGAAATAAGCGCTGTCTTTGGTGCCGCTGACATGAACGCCCTCCCAGGCCTGCTCCACGCCCAGCGCAAGACGGCGGCTGCGAATCTCATCCTCCGAAATTTCCAGAAGCTGGCTTAAATACTTATCGGAAAATCCGTCCTTCTTGGCAGCAATCAGCATTTCATCCGTCGGCAGGTTCCCTTTGTATTTCAGAATGGCTTCCTCTTCCTCCACCAATTCTTTCATCTGTTCAATGAAGTAGGCCTTTACTTTGGTGATTTCGTAGATTTCCTCCACTGTAGCCCCCTTGCGGAGAGCTTCATACATCAGGAAATGACGCTCGCTGGAAGGGGTATTCAGCCTTCTGAGAAGCTCCTCTTTGGACAGCGTATCAAAATCCTTGGCATGTCCCAACCCGTAACGCCCTGTTTCCAGGGAACGGATTGCCTTCTGAAAAGCTTCCTTATAGGTTTTTCCGATACTCATGACCTCGCCCACTGCCCGCATCTGAGTTCCAAGCCGATCTTCCACTCCCTTGAACTTCTCAAATGCCCAGCGTGCAAATTTGATCACCACATAATCGCCGTCCGGCACATATTTATCCAATGTCCCATACTTACCGCAGGGAATCTCCTTTAAGGTAAGGCCTGCTGCCAGCATGGAGGATACCAGCGCAATGGGAAAGCCTGTGGCTTTGGATGCCAGTGCGGAGGAACGGGAGGTTCGGGGATTAATCTCGATCACAACGATTCTGTCCGTCACAGGGTCATGGGCAAACTGAACATTGGTACCGCCGATTACCTGTACGGACTCCACGATCCTGTAAGCCTGCTCCTGCAGCCGTTTCTGACATTCCTCCGAGATGGTCAGCATGGGGGCAGAGCAGAAGGAATCTCCCGTATGTACCCCCAGAGGATCAATATTTTCAATGAAGCATACCGTGATGATATTATTGTCCGCATCGCGCACCACTTCCAGCTCCAGTTCTTCCCATCCGAGAATGGATTCCTCCACCAGAACCTGTCCAACTAAGGATGCCTGAAGCCCTCTGGCACACACCACCTTCAGCTCGTCCCTGTTGTACACCAGCCCGCCGCCGGCGCCGCCCATGGTGTAGGCAGGCCGCAAAACCACCGGATATCCCAGCTTTTCTGCGATGGCAAGGGCTTCCTCCACGGAGTAGGCCACCTCGCTGCGGGCCATCTCGATTCCCAGTTTATTCATGGTATTTTTGAACTCAATGCGGTCCTCACCGCGCTCGATAGCATCCACCTGCACGCCGATGACCTTTACATTGTATTGATCCAGAATGCCCGCTTTATTTAATTCCGCACATAAATTAAGCCCGGACTGTCCTCCCAAGTTCGGGAGCAGCGCGTCGGGGCGTTCCTTTGCAATAATTTGCTCTAAGCGCTCTACATTGAGAGGCTCAATATAAGTCACATCCGCTGTTTCCGGATCTGTCATGATCGTTGCCGGGTTGGAATTGACAAGCACAATCTCATACCCCAGCTTCCGAAGGGCCTTGCATGCCTGTGTTCCCGAATAGTCAAACTCACAGGCCTGTCCGATAATGATGGGCCCCGAGCCAATGATCAATACCTTATGAATATCTGTTCTGCGTGGCATAAATATCCTCCAATCTGAATTTTTGAACCAATTCCGGTTCCTTTCCTAATAGTTGTCTGGCAAGCTTAAGCTGTTACTCTTTGTGACATATTTTACGGCGGAACCCGTTTCTCTGTTGAGTGCCGGATTTCGCCGCCTTTTATTATATGTCGTAAGGAGGGGCCCACCGAAGGTGGGAGAATTCCTTGCGACCTACTTGTGCATCAACACAATTCATTATATCATATGTCGCAAGGAAGGGTCAATTCCATAACTAATCCCGCAAAATTCTCACCATCTTATGGGGTGTCCTGTAGTTGTAAGAGGAAATCTTAATTCCTGTTTTCGGGCTGCTGGCGTGGATTACCTGACCGCCGCCGATATAGATCGCCACATGGTTTACGGTTCCGCCCTTGGCATAGAATACCAGATCTCCCGGCTGCAGCTCGGAAGCGCTGATGCTTGTCCCCATGCCGGACTGCGCTCTTGAGGAATGCGGCAGCGATACGCCGTACTTCGCAAACACACTCAGGACAAAACCGGAGCAGTCCGCCCCATTAGTAAGGCTGGTACCTCCCCACACATAGGGGTTGCCCAAAAACTGCTTTGCGTACTGACACAAATCCACTCTCACATCGGAGACACCCTGACCGTACATCAGCTCTGTCATGGTAATGGCTGTATTTAAATCGGATTTCACTTCCACATAATCAGCGGAAACATAGACTTCCTCGTCATCCAGATACACCCGAATCCATCCGTCATCCTGGATTTCCACAATATCAAGGATTTCGCCGGAAGCCACCTGGGTAACAATTTCCGCGTCCGTGTTGGGCTCCTCACGAATATTCAATCCGTCCGCCGTGGATACCGCAATGGCGGAAGCCAGCTCCTGTCCTCTCTTCTTGGCGTCAAAGCCGGTTAAGAGGTATTCTTCCTTCACATAACCTTCCACCTTGCCGGATTTGATATAAGCCCAGCCATTCTCGCTGCTTATGATCTCACAGGCTGCATTCTTGGGAAGCTTGCCCACCATCTTGCCGGATTCGTCAGGCTCCTGCCGGATGTTCAGATTGTTCTCCTGCACGTTGCAGATTCCCAGATGCGTGTAACCCCAAAGAGCGCCCTCCGCATTCTTGGCAATCTCCATATATTCCACCTTCGTCAGGGGAGAGATAAACAAGTCCCCGATTCCGGCTGTCAGAAAATCCTGGGTATCATTTATAACACTATCGTCCGTGATATCCTGTGTTTCTGCTGCTTCCTTATTTGCCTGCGTTTCCGTATCATATGTATATTCGTTCAATTCCGTTGCCTGCACACTCAAAGGCTCTCCCAAAAGCATCAAAGAGGTAAGCACACAGGCGCTGCGCATCATTTTCTTTTTCACCATCAACCTCCAAAGTTGTTTCGATTGTTACATTTATTACAAAATTGTTACAAATCAACAATGTCATTATAACAAGTAACACCTTGGATGTCAAATACCTCACCAATATTTTTTTGGTGCAGTTTTTTCCATTACTTTTCACGAAGCTGCCAATAGCCCGCACTTAGAGGAGGAATCTTCCAACGTCGCCACGCTTTCGCTCTACAAAAACGTAACGGTGCTAAACTCGAAAATACCTCGTTAAGCACCGACGTTTTTGAAAGGGCTCCTTATGGAAGCTACCTCCTCTAAGCGCTACGTTTCTGGCCAGCCTAAAAATAACTAACCACTCTAATTTCTCTGGCTATGCGATAGAAATAGTTACCGCCTTCGGGTTTTTCGACCGGTTTGCCAAAAAACCAGCCCGGACAGGTGGAAAATTCTTAAGGAGCCCCTTCAAAAACGTCAGTACTTGGCGAGGTTCTTTCGAGCCTAGTACTGCTACGTTTTTGTGGAGCGGGAGCGCGGCGACGTAGAATTATCCACCTGTCCGGGCGGCTTTCTGTCCACCCCGTGAAAAGCCCGCCCGGCCTCAATATCCGCCTCCATTTGGCGCTTTAATTCCGCCACATCCCGGAATTTCTGTTCCGGACGTTTGAATTGTAACAATTCCGTCACAATTTCCTGTCCATACATATCTCCTTCAAAATCATAGAGATAGGTTTCCACACTGACCATGTCGGTGTCATTCACAGTAGGCTTCCTTCCGATATTCGTGATTCCCGGATAACGTCCCTGTTCCGTACACACTGCGGAATAATAGACGCCTTTCGGCGGCAGAAGCTTTTCCTTTGGAGGATAAAGATTTAAGGTTGGCATTCCAAGCCGCCTACCCAGCTTCCTGCCCTCCTCCACCTTTCCCTCAAAGCTGTAATATCTTCCAAGCAGCCGCTCTGCCGTCTCCATATGGCCCTTCTCCACTTCCTCCCTGACATAGGTGGAGCTGATCTCCCGGCTGCCCTCCCGCATTTTTTCAATCACCTGAAACTGATAACCGAAAGACTCTGAGAGTTTTTCAAGCAGCTTTCGGTTTCCTTCTCCCTTACGTCCAAAAGTAATATCCTCTCCCGCAGCCAGATAAGACGTCCGCATCTGCCCTGCCAGATATTTTCTGACAAATCCTTCCGGGTCTGTGGCCGCCGTTTCTCTATTTAATGGAAACTCAATCAGGACATCAATGCCCATTTTTTCAAAAAGCTTCCTCTTTTCCTGCCGGGTGGTGAGCTCCTCCGAAGATGACTGGCCAAAAAAAACTGCCGCCGAGGGATGAAAGGTGAATACCACCGCCAGAAGTCCTTCCTCCTTTTGCCGCAGAATATGGGAAAGCAGCTCTTGATGTCCTCTGTGGAGCCCGTCAAACTTTCCAATGGCAACAGCGGTTTGCTTTTTCAGTTGAAATTCTGTGGTGTCGTGAATAATTTCCATGATTCCTCTTTCCCTTCCCGTCTATTAAGCCTGTCCCTCCTCCGGCAAAAACATCTTCACCGGAAGCAAAAGCTCCCGCTTTTCATCATACCGATAGATTCCGTAAAAAACATTCTCATGGCTGTATATCCGGCATTCCCGTCCCGGTATCAGAGGGATAGAAGCCTGCGGCTTTAGCTGATTTCCGTTTTTCAGTGCCTTAAAATCCGCCGCTGCGACTGTATACGCCGGGTAGTTCCGGAACATTTCCTCCACCGGAATCACTGCTTCCAAAAGCTTCCCTTCATCAGAGAGCTGCTGCAGCTTTTCCAGGGTCAGGCTTTCCTCTATCCGAAACTCCCCTACCCTTGTCCTTTCCAGATGGGTCATCACCGCCCCGCAGCCGAGAAGCCCCCCTATATCATGGCACAATGTCCGGATATAGGTTCCTTTGGAACAGGAAACCCTGATGGAATAATCGGGATGCTCCTCCTTTAAAATGTCAATGGAATAAATGGTGATGGGTCTTGGCGCACGCTCCACTTCCTTCCCGGCCCGCGCCAGGTCGCAGAGTTTTTTCCCTCCCACCTTGAGAGCCGAATACATGGGCGGCACCTGCATGGAATCTCCCAGAAAAGAAAAAACCGCCCTTTCTACTTTCTCCGGAGATACCGAAATCTCCTTTTCCTCCAACACCCTGCCGGAAATATCCTGGGTATCGGTCACGATTCCCAGCCGGAAATCAGCCACATATTCCTTCTGCTTATCTGTCAGCATGTCGCAGAGCCTTGTGCCGTTTCCGAGACATACAGGAAGAACCCCCACCGCATCCGGGTCAAGGGTTCCTGTATGTCCAATCCTTTTCTGTTTGCAAATACCGTGAAGCCTGGCAACCACATCATGAGATGTGTAGCCGGCCTCCTTATATACGTTAATCATTCCGTGGTACATTTATTGCCTCTAAACGTTTCTGTTCATTTTTCTGTTGCCACTGTCCGCTTAGCGTCTGCCTGACTATCCTTCCGTCTTCATCTGTATCGCAATCCGATTGGACAGATTGTTTACAATATCATGGAAGGTTCCGCGCATGGTAGCTCCCGCCGCCCTGGCATGACCGCCGCCGCCGAAAAATTCCGCCACCTGGGCAACATTCACCTGCCCGGAGGAACGAAGGCTTACCTTATATTCCATCACATCCGTCTGATACATAAATATTGCGCATTCCACACCTTTTGTATTTCTGAGCTGGCTTACAATTCCCTCCAGATCATGGGGCTGTGCCCTGTAAAAATTCATGGTTTTCTTATCCAGCATGCTGACTACACATTTGCCGTTCATAAACAAAATACTCTCGAGCAGCGCCCTTCCCAGTATCTGATTTTGTATGTAAGTCTTTTCGTAGAAGGTTTCTTCTATCAATTTGGAAAAATCCAGGCCGTAGGAGATCAGCTCCGCTGCCGCCCTCAAAGTGGAAGGAGACGTATTGGAATACTGAAAAACCCCCGTATCATGGATAATCCCTATGTAAAGCGCCCTGGCAATCTCTTCATCCAGAGCCGACTTATCTTCGATCAGATCATAGATCAGTTCGCTGGTAGAGCTTGCCCCCGGCACAATGTAATTCATATCTCCGCTGCCGCTGTTACTCACATGGTGATCAATATTTATTTTCTTTACCGCCTGGTCAAAATACTTCTCAGCTTCTCCCAGCCTCTCCTTTGCCGTATCGAGGGCAAAGAAAACATCAAACTTCTCCACCTCCGTGGTAAAATCCGAGTGTATCTCATCAATATCCTTTATGCAGGAAAAAATATCCGCAGGTTTCTCAAGCAGCACCTGCACCTTCGCATTGGGGCATACTTTTTTCAGATACAGATAAAGCCCCATCACAGACCCGACACAATCTCCGTCGGGCCTTTCATGCCCACCGATCCCGATGGTCAGAGCATCCTTCACTTCCTCATATAATTTCATTTTTTACCCTCCATGCTACCTACCTGTTCCCATTTACCAGAAGTGACTTATTCTTATGAGGTGTTTTTTACCTCTTATGAGGTGTTTTTTATCTCTTATGAGGTGCTTTTTACCTCTTATGAGGTGCTTTTTACCTCTTATTCACTTCATCAATTAACTTTGACATCCTCACTCCATACTCAATGGACTGATCCACTATAAAACGGATTTCCGGTGTGTTTCTCAAATTAATCCTGGAGGCCAGTTCCCTGCGGATATACCCTTCCGCGCTCTTTAAGCCCTCTAAGGTATCCTTCTGCACCTTTTCATCCCCGTAAACGCTGATATAAGCCTTACAGGTCTTTAAGTCCGGCGCAACCTCCACAGAAAGCACCGAGGTGAGAGGACCGACCCTCGGGTCTTTCAGATTTCCTCTTATAATTTCAGCCAGTTCTCTCTGCACCTCCCCGTTAATCCGGGTATTTTTCATGCTGTTTTTTCTCACCTTGGAACCTCCACCATAATATAGGCTTCCACAATATCAAGCTCCTGCATCTGGTCAAAGCCGTCAAATACAAGCCCGCATTCAAAGCCTGCTCTCACTTCCTTCACGTCATCCTTGAATCGTTTTAAGGAAGCAAGGGCGCCCTCATAAATCACACCGCCGTTTTCGGCCACATCTGCCCTGGTGATACGCACCTTACAATCCCTCTGCAAAGTACCGTCAAGCACATAAGAACCGGCAATATTTCCCACTGCGGAAGCCTTGAAAATCTGTCTTACCTCCGCATGGCCAATCACCTTTTCCTCAAAGACAGGATCCAGCATACCCTTCATGGCTGCCTCAATATCCTCGATGGCCTGGTAGATTACCTTGTAAAGCCTGATGTCAACGCCTTCTCTCTCCGCAATGGTCTTTGCCATGGTATCTGGACGGACATTGAATCCGATAATAATTGCCGATGAAGCGGAGGCCAAAGACACGTCGGACTCGTTGATGGCACCCACGCCGCCATGAATGCATTTTACCACCACTTCCTCGTTGGAAAGCTTCATAAGGCTCTGCTTCACAGCTTCCACGCTGCCCTGCACATCTGCCTTGACGATTATATTAAGCTCCTTCAGATTACCTGCCTGTATCTGGTTGAAGAGATCGTCCAGAGACATTTTAGCCTTGGTATCCTCCAGCATCCTCTCCTTATTCTGGGCAAGGTAGGTCTCCGCGTAGGACTTGGCGGTCTTATCATTTTCATGGGCAATGAAAACTTCTCCGGCACTTGGCACGTCGGAAAGCCCTAAAATCTCAACAGGCGTGGAAGGATAAGCCTCCTTCACCCGTTTTCCCTTATCGTCTATCATAGCCCTTACCTTGCCGTGGCTTGCTCCTGCAGAAATAAAATCTCCCACATGCAGAGTACCCTTCTGAACCAGCACGGTTGCTACAGGGCCCCGGCCCTTATCCAGCTCGGCTTCGATCACAAGACCTCTTGCCTTTCTGCCCGGATTGGCCTTTAATTCCATGATTTCCGCTGTAAGCAGAATTGTCTCAAGCAGGGTATCAAGCCCTTCTCCTGTCTTGGCGGATACAGGCACAAATTCTGTTGTCCCGCCCCAATCTACAGGAATCAGCTCGTATTCTGTCATTTCCTGCTTCACCCTGTCGATATTGGCTCCCGGCTTATCGATCTTATTCACGGCAACGATGATCTCGGTGCCTGCCGCCTTGGCATGGTTGATGGCCTCAATGGTCTGGGGCATCACGCCGTCATCCGCCGCTACCACCAGGATGGCAATATCCGTGGAGTTAGCTCCGCGCATACGCATGGCGGTAAAAGCTTCGTGTCCCGGCGTATCCAAAAAGGTAATGGACTGGCCGTTAACATTTACAGTATACGCACCTATGTGCTGTGTAATACCTCCTGCTTCCTTATCCGTCACATTTGTTTTACGGATGGCATCCAAAAGGGAGGTTTTGCCGTGGTCAACATGGCCCATGACACAGATAACAGGCGGCCTGCTTTTTAACTTGCCTTCTTCCTCTTCATCCTCCTTAAGCAGTTCCTCAATGACGTCAACCTTTTCTTCCTTCTCACAGATGATTTCATATTCAATGGCAATATTTTCCGCATCCTCAAAGGAAATCTCTGAATTAACCGTCATAATCTGTCCCTTGAGAAAGAGCTTCTTGATAATTACAGAGGGTTGCATCTTCATCTTATCTGCCAGTTCCTTGATGGTGAGAGACTCAGGGATCGTGATCACCTTGATCTGCTCTTCCACTGCCTCTTCCTGCTTCTTTTCAGGTTTGATGAAGCGGCCTGCTTTGTTTTTGTTCTTTACTGCTGCCTCGTCATCTTCGTAGATGAAATCCTTCCTGGACTTTTTATCTCTCTCCTGACTGATCCTGCGCTTTTCATCATCCCTGCGCTTCTCGTCCTTAACCGGGGCCTGTTCAGCGAAACCCTTACCCTGCTTTTCGCCCCGCTTAAATCGATTGTCCTGCCCCTTGTCGCCTCTTTCAGGGCGGTTATTATTGTTACCAGGTCTGTTATTATTCCTTTCAGAGCTATTACCCCGGAAATCATTCCTGCCACCCTGATTCCCCTGACGATTACCGCCATCAAATCTGCGGGAGTCACTTCTCTGATTCCTTTCTCCCTGACCGCTTCCAGCGCCTCTCTCATTTCCCTGAGTTCTCTCATTTCTCTGACGCCTTTCCTCTCTCTGGGCCGGTCTCGAACCAGCAACCTCTCTACCAGGCGCGGAGGCTCTAGTTCTCTCTCCACTCCTTGTACTTCCCGTCTGGCTGCTCGCCGCATTGCCAGTGGAAGCATTTCCTTTATTGCTTGCGTTACTGCCGCTTACACTGCTGGGCGCATTTGTTGCTGCTACTGCATTTGTACCAGCGTTTACATCCGCATTTATTTCACCAGTTGTTTTGGCGGAAACTTCTTTTTCTGCATCCTTCTCCGCATTATTCTGACTCTGTGCTTTAAGTGCCTGTGCATTCCTTGCCAGTCTTTCATTCTCCAGCTTCCTGGCATTTTGTTTAAAGTCTACTTGCATGCTCTCCGGAACGGAAGGCGCTGTCAAAGGACGGATGATCTTGTGAGGAACCTCCTGCCTAAAGCTCCCCTGCCCTGTTCTACCAATGCCACTATTCCTGCTGCTTTGACCATTTCTATTATTATTCTTTTCGCCATCACGACTACCTTGACGATTACCCTGACGGATATTATTTCCCTCGCTTTCGCGATTGCTATCGCGATTGCCCTCACGATTTCCCTGACGGCCACCTTGCCTGCCGCCTGACTGGGGCGCTCTCTTTTCCCCTTGGGGCCTCTGTGCCATATTACTATTATGAGGGTTACTCACAAAAATAATTTTCTTTTTCTTTTTGGGCTTCTCCACCGCCTGAGCTGCTTCCGCTCCAGCACTGCCCGTCTTTATCTCCTTCCCCTCTTTTGGCACACTCTGAGCGACTTCCACTTTTTCCTCCGGTTTGTTTCCTTTTAACTCTTCCTTCGTCTCCATCTTCCCCTCTGCCCTGACTTTGGGCTTTACTTCTTCCTTTTTGTCTGACACTGCTTCTGCAGCACTTTTGGCGCCACCCAAAGTTTTTCTGACCATGTTGGCCACATCCTCCTCAATGGAGCTTTGAGCCGCTTTCACTTCAATTCCTTTCCCCTGCAGAAAAGCAATGATTTCCTTGCTTTGTTTATCTAATTCCTTTGCTATTTCATGCACTTTTATTTTGGCCATTCCAATCCTCCATGCTGCCGACGCCTGCAAAATGAAGTGTCAGCACAAATATTTCGTCTAGGTCTCTATGATTCTTCCAGGTTTTTGATAATGCCTGCTGCTATCCCATGATCCGTAACTGCCACGGAAGCCCTCATTTCCTTACCGATTGCCCGGCCTAGGTTTTCTTTATCCGAATAGAAATAAACAGGCGTGTTATAAAACTTGCAGCTATTGGTAAACAGCTTTTTCGTATTAGCGGAGGCATTATCTGCCACGATCACTAGCTCTGCCTTACCTTCCTTTACCGCTTTCTCCGAAGCAAATTCACCGCTTACCAGATTTCTTCCTCTGGCCGCCAGTCCCAAAAGGGACAGTACCTTATCTCTCATGAAAAGCATCAAACTCCTTTTCCAGATTCTCATAAACCTCATTTGGAATACTCATTTTGAAAGACCGCTCCAATCCTTTACTCTTTCGTGCCCTCACAAGGCACTCCTTCTCTTTACAAAGATACGCGCCTCTTCCGTTTTTCTTACCTGTTATATCTAGCACTATCTCGCCTTCCGGGGTTTTAAGGATACGCACCATTTCTTTTTTTCCTTTCATCTCCCCACACCCAATGCACTGTCGCATGGGAATTTTTTTTGCCACCCAGATCCCCCCTATTCCGTTTCTATTTCATCATCGGCATCATAGCTTTCTTCGCCGTCTTCCTCTTCGCCATCTTCCTCATAAGACTCGGCTCCGTCCTCATTCTCATAGGAATCGGCCCCGTCACCCTCAGCGTAACCCTCGTCATAGTCTTCTTCATAGCTCTCGTCATCGCTATAGCTTATGCTATTGCCCTCCTCATAGCTCTCGCCATAACCCTCGTTATCGTCTTCGTCGTAGTCATACTCATCATAATCTTCCATATAATCTTCATAACGAAAGCCCGGAGCATCCTTGGCCTGAGTCTCGCTCTTGATATCGATCTTGTAACCGGTAAGCCTTGCTGCAAGTCTTGCGTTCTGTCCTTCCTTACCAATTGCAAGGGAAAGCTGATAATCGGGAACCACCACCTTGGCCGTCTTTTCATCCGGATCGGCAAATACTGCCACAATCTTAGCTGGTGAAAGCGCATTCTGTATCAAATTACCCGGATTCTCATCCCAGTTGATAATGTCAATCTTTTCTCCCCGGAGCTCTTCTACAATGGAATTGACTCTCGCCCCGTTCAGCCCTACACAGGCGCCTACCGCATCCACATTGGCATTGTTAGAGCGCACCGCCATCTTTGTCCGACTCCCTGCCTCTCTGGCAATACTCATGATCTCCACCGTACCGTCCTTGATCTCCGTAACCTCTGCCTCGAAGAGGCGCTTTACCAATTCCGGGTGAGTTCGGCTTACCAGAATCCTGGGACCTTTGGGAGTATTCTTGACCTCCAGGATATAAACCTTAATCCTTTCCGTGGGCCTAAAAACCTCTCCCTTTACCTGCTCGCTTTCATTTAAAATTCCATCGGCCTTTCCAAGGTTGATACTGATATTTCTCCCAATGTAACGCTGTACGATTCCTGTTATGACATCCTTTTCCTTCTCAAAATACTGATTATATATAACACTTCTCTCTTCCTCGCGGATTTTCTGCAAGATAACGTTCTTGGCATTCTGGGTTGCGATTCTGCCGAAGCTTTTGGATTCAATCTTCACATGAAGGATATCGCCTATCTCCGCACCAGCCTTTATCTTCTGAGCATCCTCAAAGGAAATCTGCAGGCAGTCATCTTCCACCTCTTCCACCACTTCCTTCTCCGCATAGCACAGAAAATCGCAGGTGTCCCTGTCTATCTCAACCTTCACATTGTCTGACTTGCCGAAATGGTTTTTGCAGGCCGTGATCAGAGAGTTTTCGATGGCTTCAAAAAGCGTCTCTTTGCTGATCTCCTTCTCCTTCTCCAAAATATCTAGTGCTTCCATTAATTCTTTGTTCATTTCCCTTATCCCTTTCCGCCCGTTATCCCCCGGACTAAAAATCCAGCGTCAGCTTAATCGCCGCAATTTCTTTTCTGTTAAATACAACCTCTTCCCAATCCAAATTGGATTTATCCATATTAGATTTATCCTCATAGGATTTATCCCCTGAAGTGGTTATCCCAAGAGTAATGGTATTCTCATCAAAGGATTTTAATATCCCCCTAAATTCCTTCGCACCACCTATGGGTTTATAGGTTTTCACATCCACTTCCTTAAGGAGACTCTTTGCAAGGTGTCTATCCTTCTTAAGCTGCCTGCCCAGCCCCGGAGAACTCACCTCCAGAATATAGGCATCGTCTATAAAATCCGTCTCATCCAGTCTGTCGGATAGCATACGGCTGACCGCCTCGCAATCGTCAATGCTGACCCCCTCTTCCTTATCAATATAGCACCGCAGGTACCAGTCGCTTCCCTCCTTCACGTATTCCACATCATAAATCTCCACGTGATTTGCTTCTGCGATGGGCACAAGCAGTTCTTCTGTCCTTGTCTCATAGTTTTCTCTCTTTGACATTAATTCACCTCTGCTGTTTCGCCACGATTTCGCCGTATACGGCTGCAATATATCCTCTGAAAAACCGTGCACTTTTTCATTCCTCAAAAAAGAGTGGACCGCCAAGTCCACTCTAAACTAACCATACTCTATAATTCTGTTACAGTATAGCACTCTATTGCCGGAAATGCAAGGGTTTTCGGGGCTTTTTTCGCCTAAAAAGCAAATTCCTTCCCCTCTTTTTCTTCCTTATACAAAAGATACAGTAGAACTCCTGCCAACACAATAAAACCTGCTCCACCGATCAGTCCTGTGGGAGCCGGCCCCAGAAAAACATTGTAGGGGTGATCTAAGGAGGTGAATAAAAGCCCCACGGAGGCAAAACCGTTCAGGGTACCATGTCCCATGATGGCAGGAATGCAGCTTTTTGTCTTAATGGTAATATAGGACAAAATGATGCCATTCGCAATACAGAACAGGCACATTGCAACAATCCCGGTAAACGGATAGCCTGGATAACCCACGCCGTAATTGTGTCCCATAATCGTCAGCGGTACATGCCACAGCCCCCAAATCAAACCATTTAAAAGAAGGGCTGGAACAACCTTAAACTGTTTTAACATTCTCGGAAGCAAAAAGCCCCTCCATCCCCACTCTTCACCGAAGCAGTTGATTAGGTTGACAAAGGGGGCAAGAACCACTCCCATCACAACCTGCATCAGCACTGCCTGCTGGAGCTGTTCCTGAGTACTTTCCAGACCCTGGGCCTCAGAGATCGCCTTCATATACCCCAGACCAGGATCGAGCTGGTCACGGAAAATCAAAAAGTACAATGCTGCCCCAAACAGGATCAGCAGTTCAAAGCCAAACCAAGCCAGACCGTAATATTTCAAATCCTTTTTCAGGTCTACGCCAAGCATCAGACCTCTTCCTGTAAGTCTCTCCTTTGTGAGAAGCCGCGTAAGCAGCGCTCCCAAAGCCGGAATAAACATCACGCTAGAGATCATGCTCTGGGCTGCGTAGGCTTGCTCTGCATCCGCACTCCCCACCATAGGCATAATGCCGAATATCTCTGTTCCATAGGTCAATAAAAAAGTGATCAGAAGATAAATTCCTATCTGCTTGAGATTCAATTTTTTTTCTTCTTCAGGAGTCAACCTGGGAGCGCCCCCCATTCTTCCTGCGCCGTTACCCTGCTTATTAAATTTTTTCCAGATTTCCTGCTGGTTACTGCCCTGGTGGCTATTGCCCTCTTGACTATAACCATCTTGGTTATAGCCATCTTGGTTATTTTCCTGCTGATTATTTTCTGTGCTCATAAATTCTCCTTTCGCTCTGGCCATTCATATTTTATTTTATCAGAAACACTGATTTCCCGTCCAAGCTGGATTTCAATGATCTTCAGTTCCGTATCTGCAATCACCATATGCTTACAGCCGGCATCCATCCGTATCACGTCCCCAGCTCTTACCTGGCTCTCCACACCGTCAATAATACTTCTGCCCCGGCCAGAGATCACATTCCATACCTCGTCTCTTCTCTCATGACTGTGATAATTCATCTTATTCCCCGAATTCAGGGTTACCTTGATGGTTAGACTCTCGTCCGTAGCATCCAGGACTCGAAAGCTCCCCCAGGACTTTTCTGCAAACATAATCTGATGATCGATCTCATCCACAAAGGGCTTGATATAACTGGACTGGACTTTATCGGAGACTAAAATTCCCTCCGGGCTTGCGGAAACCACCACATCCTTAAGGCCCATACACAGCACAGGCACATCCAGCTCATTCACCACATGGACATTTTGACATTCTTCATTCAGGATTGCCTTTCCTACACAGGCCTCCTCCATGGCTTCGGTGAGAGTATTCCATGTTCCCAAATCCTTCCATTCTCCCTCAAAGCGCATGACTTTAATCTGTTTTTCCTTCTCCGCCACCGCGTAGTCAAAGCTGATCTTAGGCGCCGTATCATACTTTGCAAAGAAATCATCATAGTCCTCAAAATTGATATATTCGTGAGCCTTCTCCAGCATATAGCCCAGCCTGTAGGCAAACACGCCACCATTCCACAAAGCTCCCTGCCTGATATATTCCTCTGCGGTCTGCTTATCCGGTTTTTCCCGGAAAGTCGCCACCTCGCTTATCTGTTCCTTGTCTGTAGGAATTATATAGCCGTATTTTTCGCTAGGATAGGTGGGTTCCATTCCCATCAGTACCAGATTTGCTTCTCCCTCTGCTGCAATCGCACCAAGTCTCTTGACTGCCTCAAAGTAATCCTTCTCCACATAAGGATCCACCGGGCACACTACCACTGGTTCCTCCTCAGATACCTTCTTCACATCATGGAGATAGACACTTGCCAATGCAATTGCCGGAAAGGTATCCCTCCTGCAGGGCTCGACACATATAGAAATCTCACCGCCGAGCTGATTATGAATTGATGAAACTTGAGTTTTGGAGGTTGCTATAATCACCTGTGCCTCAGAGTCCACTGCCTGTATCTGCCTGTACATGCGCTGTACCATGGATTCATATTCTCCATCCTTTTTCTTAAAAAACTTGATAAACTGCTTAGAACGGATGTCATTTGAAAGTGGCCACAGACGTTTTCCCGAACCACCGGATAATAAAATAATATGCATGATTACCGCTTCTCCTCATATGAAAATATTGATCTTATTACTATAGTGAACGACAAATTATTTTGTCGTTCACGTTCACTATAACATTGTACCCTGCTTTCTTGTTTTATTCAATTGGAGTCTCTTAAAAAGGGCGAAAATATTTTATATTTTCGCCCTCCTACAATCTTATTCACCTTTCTATCCATCATATCATCGCATGTTCATAATAATAGGAATTCTTACGCTTGTATCCTATCTCTCTGTAATTGAGAATCTGCTCTGAATTTCCAATGAATAGTATTCCACCCTCCACTAGAGAATGGTAAAACTTTCGGAACACCGAATCCTTTGCTTCCTCGGTAAAATAAATCAACACATTACGGCACACAATCATATGGTAATACCCTCTTGGGAAATCATTGCTCAGCAGATTATGCTCTCTAAATTCCACCTTTGACTTAATATCATTGGATATCTGATAGGAAAGCCCTACTTTGGTGAAGTACTTTTTCTTCAAATCCGCCGGGACCCCAGCAATACTCTTTTCACTGTAGAGGCCAGTTTTCGCTTTCGCAATTACCTGCTTATCCAAATCAGTAGCAACCACATGAATCATGTATAAAGGAATATGCCTTGATAATGCCATCACAAGAGAGTACGGCTCATCCCCTGTGGAGCAAGCCGCACTCCAAATTCTCAGACTTTTACCAAATTTACCTATCAGCTCCGGTACGACAGTTCTTTCCATAATCTGCCACTGATCGGTATCCCTGTAGAATTCCGATACATTAATTGTCAGGTAGTTCACGAACTCTTCAAACTTAGCTTTATCCGTCCTGAGTACCTGCAAGTAATTCTCATAACCTATGATGCCATGCTTTGCGATAAGCGCATCTATTCTGCGCTTCATCTGCTGCTCTTTATAAGCATCCAGGTTGATCTTTGTCAGTCCGAATACAGCGCTTTTAAACTGTTCATACCCATAAGCCATAAAAAATCCGTCCTGTTTTACTCTTACTCCTCAGACGCCTGCGTCTCCTCGTCTACACTGACTGCTTCAGACCCTTCTGCACTTTCCGCTTCTTTCTCCTCAGATGACTGATTCAAAAGTGCTTTCACACTCAGACTGATCTTCTTGTCCTCACTCTTAAAATCAACTACCTTAGCTGTAACCTCATCGCCAACCTTAAGAACATCGGAAGGCTTTTCGATATGCTCCTTTGAAATCTGGGATACATGAAGAAGTGCATCCACACCTGGCTCTAGCTCCACAAAAGCTCCAAAGTCAGTCATCCTGGCAACCCTGCCGGTCACTTCCTTTCCGATTGCATATTTCTCATCGGCATCTTTCCAAGGGTTGTCCTCTTCAAACTTAAGACTGAGTGCCACCTTGGTACCCGATATATCCTTAATGAAGGTCTTAACCTGATCTCCGACTTTAAAAACTTTCCTAGGATTTTCCACACGCCCCCAGGACATCTCTGAAATATGAAGGAGTCCATCTGCACCGCCAATGTCAATGAATGCACCGAAGTCAGTCACATTCTTAACAGTGCCTTCCACCACATCGCCAATATGGATGCTCTCAAGGAGTTTTCTCTGCATCTCTGCTTTCTCAGCAACAAGAAGCTGCTTGCGATCGCCGATATATCTTCTTCTCTTAGGATTATACTCGCTGATTACAAACTGAATTTCCTGGCCAGCATACTTGGTAAGATCCTTCTCATAGACATCTGAAACAAGACTTGCAGGAATGAAAATCCTGATTTCATCTATCACGACACTCAAGCCACCCTCAAGCACTCTCGCCACCTTAGCGGTAAGAACTTCCTTATTATTGAAAGCTTCCTCGATTCTTTTATTTCCACGATCAGCCGCTAATCTCTTATAAGTTAAGATAACCTGTCCTTCTCCGTCATTCACCTTAAGGACCTTTACTTCCATGGTATCTCCCGGTTTCGCTACCGTGGTCAGATCCACGTTTGACTCATTCGTATATTCACTTCTGGTCAGCACGCCATCAGATTTGTAGCCAATGTTAAGAATAATTTCTTCCGGTTTAACATCAATAACTGTACCCTCAATAACCTCTCCTGTATGTATTGTCTTTAATGATTCTTCCAACATTTGTTCAAAAGTTAATTCTGACATGATTTTGAACCTCCTCAATAATATTGTTAGGGGTGGAAGCCCCCGCAGTAATACCCACCAAAGCAGCAGTTTTAGGCAGTTCTAAATGCAAGTCATCAAGTGTCTGTATGAAATATGTAGCTTCACATTTCTCATGGCAGATTTCAAATAGCTTCTGCGTATTGGAACTGTGCCTGCCACCAATCACTATCATCGCATCAACTTTAGCTGCAATTTGCGCAGCTTCCGTTTGCCGAACCTCTGTTGCATTACAGATAGTATTTACAACATTAACATTGTAACCTCTTTTTTGAAAAATTTCAACCAGTTCTTTAAATTTGTTGTAGTTAAATGTCGTTTGAGAGACGATACATAATGGTGTCCTCTGATTCATGCCAAAATTTTCTGCTTCTTTTTCTGTTCCAACCACTATCGCTGGAGTTTTTGACCAGCCCATGATCCCTTCCACTTCCGGGTGCCCCGCATTGCCAATGATCACAATCTGTTTGCCCTCCCGGCTTTCTTTTTCCACAATCGTGTGAATCCTCTTTACAAAAGGGCAGGTAGCGTCAATACATTCCAGCCCATTTTCCTCAATCAAATCATATATCCTTTTCGGCACACCATGGGAACGGATCACCACCGCTCCCTCCCGGATACCCGAAAGCTCTTCCTCATCCTTTATCATAAGGACTCCGCGCGTTTCCAGATCTCTGACCACTTCCTCATTGTGAATGATTGGCCCGTAGGTATATATTTTTTTTCCACTTTTAAGCTGCTCATAAACCTTATTTACCGCCCGCTCCACGCCAAAACAAAAGCCTGCGCTCTTTGCAAGTACCACTTCCATAAGCTGATCTTCCTCTCAAAGTCTCAACACAAATCCAAAATTGCCTCTACCACTTCCTCTATGCTCATCTCAGAAGAATCAATAAGCACCGCATCCTTCGCCCGCGTTAAAGGAGCAATAGGTCTGTTCATATCCTCCTCGTCCCGACTGACAATATCCTTCTCAATCTGTTCAATGTCACAGCTCACTCCCTTTGCCTGCAACTCATCAAAACGTCGCTTCGCTCTCACCCGGCTGCTTGCCGTCAGATATACTTTTACATCTGCATCTGGAAGCACACAAGTTCCAATGTCACGACCATCCATCACCACATCATTAGTTCTTGCCAGCTCCTTCTGCAGACTGGTTAGCCTCTCCCGCACTTTGGGATTTGCGCTACTATGATGGGAGGCCATATTTCCTACCTCCTCTGTGCGCAAAAAAGCATTCACATTTTCTCCGTTCAGCAGCACCACCTGCTCTCCATCTTCATAGCGTATGGTAATATCCGCTTCCGTACATTTTTCTTCAATAGCAGCCGTATCCGTAGGATTTACTCCTTCCCGCAAAAGGAAATATGCCATTGCCCGATACATGGCTCCCGTATCCACATAGATATATCCTTTATTTTTTGCCACCCTTCTTGCGATGGTACTTTTTCCAGCCCCCGCGGGCCCGTCAATTGCAATCTGATAACTCACTGTCTCAATTCCTTCCTAATATTAATTCTATTTTTTGGTATCCTCACTATTTCCAGCTATTTTTCCAGCACATGTCCCAGCCAAACATCCGGTAGACCAGGCAATTTGCAGATTAAAGCCTCCCGTCAACGCATCCAGATCCAAAACCTCCCCCGCAAAGTAAAGACCTTTTATCAATTTGGATTCCATCGTTGAGGGGTTAATCTCCTTCACATTTACCCCGCCCTGAGTTACAATTGCTTCCTGGAAACCTCTAGTTCCGATTACGGTCATAGTCAAATTTTTTAGACACAAAGAGAGATTACTTCTCTCCGCTCTAGTAATATCTCCTGCCTTTTTTTCGGGCAGAATTCCCGACAACTCGACAATAACAGGTATCATTTTTGAGGGCAAAAGAGAATACAGTGCATTTTTAAACTGTTTGTTTTTGTTTAATTCAAATTCTCGAATCAGTCGTTTATCCAGTTGGTCATAGGTAAGCGCAGGTTTTAAGTCAATCACAAGCTTCACCGGCATGTTATTATATTTTTTCACATAATAGCTGCTCGCACTTAGAACCAAGGGCCCACTGACCCCAAAATGAGTAAAAAGCATTTCTCCGAAGTCTTCATAGATCTTTTTCTTTTCATTCATAAGCGTCACTGAAACATTTTTAAGTGACAGCCCCTGCAAAGTCATGGGCCAGCTTTCCTTAACGACAAAGGGGACCAGCGCAGGCTTTGGCTCTTTCACAGTATGCCCTGTTTCCATGGCAAAACGATAGCCATCTCCGCTTGATCCGGTTGACTCATAGGATTTTCCTCCTGTAGCAATGATCACTGCATCAGCCAAAAGCTCCTTTTTGTCTGAAAGTCTGACTCCTCTTACTTTTCTCCCCTCTTTCAGCAAAATTTCCCTCACCTGTGCATGTAAATGTACCTTAACTCTTTCCCTTTCCATTTGCCGATTCAGTGCCGAAATCACATCAGAAGCATGATCCGAAATCGGGAAAACCCTGTTTCCCCTCTCTTCTTTAAGTCGGCAACCGGCTTCCTCAAAAAATTCTTTCACAGCCTGGTTATCCATACGCTTAAAAGCACTGTAGAGAAACTTTTCATTGCTGACTATATGATCAAAAAAAACATCTCTCTCACAGGAATTGGTCAGATTACATCTGCCTTTTCCTGTAATGTAGATTTTCTTTCCGGTTTTTTCATTTTTTTCAAGTAAAGTGACACTTGCACCCTCTTTCGCCGCGCTCACAGCCGCCATCATTCCCGCCGCTCCGCCGCCAATGACGAGCACTTGCTTCATTTCTTTTTCTGTTTTCATACTGGTATGATTCTTCTTTTTTATTGTTATAGGTAACGACAAATTATCTTGTTGTTCCCTATATGACATTGTCCAATCCCATATTTTCATTTCAGCGGATAATGCAGCATCGGCTCCTCATCTATAAAATTAATCTCATCATTAGAATAAACTTGATAATTATCCCATACTTCCTCAAGCATTTCCAAATTCCTTTTCACTTCCTCCGGCCTCTTTAAGCACAATGCCACTACCAGTGCATTGATCACGCTTAAGGGTGCCACCAGTGAGTCCACAATAGAAACCATATCACTTCTGGCAAGAAGATTGCAGGAGGAATATAGATTCATAGGTGAATGAATACTGTCCGTAATTGTAATTACCTTGGCATTCCTGTCGTTAGCGAACTCCATCGCCTTAAGCGTACGCATGGAATACCTGGGGAAGCTAATACCGATAATAGCATCCTCCTCGTCAATGCGTATCATCTGTTCAAACATTTCCGTAACACTTGTTGTTTTCACCAGAACAATATTTCCCCTTATCATATTCAGATAAAAATGAAGGAAATCCGCCAGAGGCTCGCAGCTCCTGACTCCCACCAAATAAATGGTCCTTGCCTCAAGAATGATGTCCACTGCCGCCTCAAAGGCCACTGCGTCCAGGCTGACAATCGTATCTTGTAGCTTTTCAATATCCGCCCCCAATACCGAATGAAGGATTTCTCTCTGTGAACTCTTCCCGTACTTAGCCCCAATCTTCTGCACAGAATTAAGCTTACTTCTCACCCACTCTTCCAATGCCTTTTGAAATTCCGGATATCCCCCGTAGCCAAGGCCAGAGGCAAACCGAACCACAGTAGATTCGCTGACCCCTACTGTTTCCCCCAACTTGGCTGCCGTCATAAAAACAGCTTGCTCATAGTGGTCAGATATGTAAGCAGCAACCGCCTTATGGCCCTTGCTCATCTTCATATATTTATCATTCATCCTGGTAATAATATCATGTTCCTGCTGTTCCATTCCCTTATTTTTCTCCTTAGGTAAAAGTCAATCAATAATACTGCCAAATCATCCCTTATTTAAAAGAATGGTAGGAATCCCGCAGAAGTTGCATGGTCTCATTATCCGACAGATCATAGTCTCCTGTAAGAGACATACAAGCGGCGCCATGAATAAAAATCCACATTTTTGTGAATAGTTCTCCGGCATTTCTGCTTCCCTGGGCCGTCGCTGACTGAATTTCCTTACTCACGTTTCCCTTACTGCCATTTAAAATATCGTACATGCTCCTTCCACAACGATCAGGGGATAGAAAAATAAACTTAAATAGCTCCTTATGTTCGCTTGCAAACTTAATGTAAGCCTGTCCTAAGTTGACAAAGGGTGTCACCGTCTGCCTCTGGAATTTATCATAATAATCCTGAAAAAATTTACAGGACTCTTCGGCTAGTTCCGCCGTCACTTCATCCATGCTTTTATAAAACCGAAAAATAGGTTGTGTGGAGCAGTTCGCCTTCGCCGCCAGCTTTCTGGCCGTAACCTGCTCGATTCCCTCTTCTTGCAAAAGAGTAAAGGCCGCCTGGATAATCGCCTCCTTAGTAATCGTTTCCTTTCTTGCCATGTCATTCACCCCTTCTTTTGTATAACATATGTTATCATTCTACAATATATTTTATAAACTGTCAACAACAAACGTTGCGTTGCCTCGCTCTTACCCTAAACAACGGATGCCAGGCTTCGCCAGCCATCCTTATGTTAACAACGGGCAGCGCGCTTCGCGAACTGCCCTTATGTTAAAATGAGCGGTTTGCCAAAGCACACCGCCCATTTTCATTCCTGCTTCACTTCACAGTTTTTCCTGTTCTGTTATATACTGCTCCAAATCCCGTTTAAACTGTTCCCATGCCTCCACATGTTCTGTAAAATATAGGGGACACTTCTTCCCGCCCTCATCATAATGTCGCCTCATATCCTCCGGCGTCAAATTATATTCGTCCAAAAGCCAAGCACACAGCTTAATCAGTGACTGGTAGGTTTCATCTGTAAACTTACCATCCTCCTGCAGATAGCAACATTCTATGGAGATGGAATCATAATTCCGCCCCATCACCGCATATCCAATCTCATCAAGAGGAATACACTGTATAATTTCTCCCTCAAAACCGATGATAAAATGAGCGCTAGCCGAGGTCTCCCCGGTAATGCCCAGGTTCTCAAAATAACTCCTGTTTTGGGCAGCGCTTGTCCCACGGTTTGCTGTATAATGGACAAAAATATTGTTGACAGCCTCTAATGCTTCCCCTGGTCTGGAATATTCGTTAACCGTCAAAAAATCCTCCGTGATTAAAGGCTTAAGTAACCGTTCCTTTTCCTTGGGGATTTCCTGTTCGTTCGTATTCTGCCTAAAAGTTTGCACCACATTTTTTGTCTCATCCTTGCCCGCAATAAGCTTTACCAATACAAAAATCAGTAAGGCAATCAATCCCGCCATAAATAGCAGTACTGTGAGTCTTGCCGCAAGCTGTTTTTGCCGTCTTCTTTTGCGTCTGCGTATTCTCTCCTGTTTCGCCCTTACCTCTGCTATCTTCTGCCGCTTTATGTAAGCTGCCTCTTCATAACTTCTTGGAGCCCTGGGCCTGGAGACCACCTCCCGTGGCCTTTGTCTTACTTCTGTCCTTCTGACCTGTGAGCTAGACTTAGCTCTTCGCTGCGAAGGCCTTTGGGGCATTTCCTCTCTCGGTCGTCTTCTTACCGTTCCGCTCCCTGTACCTCCGATTACCTGTAGATCAGGCTTTGACCTTCTGCCTGTGCTTTCTTGCGGCTGAAAATCCTCCCTGGACAAATCAATTACATTCAGTTTCATCCCACCTCATCCTTTGTGTCTCGAATTCCGACTTTACTATATCAGATGAATCTCTAAAAATGCTTAAAAGAAAATTAATTTTTTCTTAATCTTACCCTTCAATTAGCAGTTGAAAAAAATGACCAACAGTAGTATCTTAATCTTATTGCCTATTTTTGTTTTTACAATAGGATAATCGGTGGAAGGAAAATAAATATCATGTCTGAGCAAATTTATAGTGAAAAAATTCACAGTGAAAATTTTTGCAATGAAAAATTTCATTTGTTTAGTGACGGTTCCTGCGATTTGCCGCCGGAACTTACCAGAGAAAAAAACATATCTGTGGTTCCCTTTTACGTTTCTTTTGGGGATGGACCTTATCAAAAAGAAATCGAAGAAATTGATGTCCGGGAATTTTATCGGAGAATGGTGGCCGAGGCCGGAGTATACCCCAAGTCCTCCATGCCCTCCGCCCAGGATTATATGGAGGCATTCCGCCCTGTTGTCCAACAGAATATTCCTATTATCTGCATCTGTATTACCACCAAATTCAGTGGTTCCATGCAGTCTGCCTTAAACGCAAAAGCCATGCTCTTAGAAGACTATCCAAAGGCTGAGATTACTGTAATCGACGCCACCATTAACACTGTTTTGCAGGGATTGTATGTTCTCGAAGCCGTCCGCCTTCGTGATAGCGGCGCGGGCTATCTAGAGACTGTCCGCAGATTAGAAGAAATCAAATCCTCCGGGCGCATCTTTTTCACGGTAGGGGATATGGATTACTTACAGCATGGCGGTCGTATTGGGAAAGTGGCTGGAATAGCCGGAAGTATTCTAAAAATTAAGCCTCTCATCACTTTAAAGGAAGGCGAAATTTTTCCTTCTGGGATTGCCAGAGGCCGTAAAAAATCTATGGAAAAAACGATTGGTCTTATGGAGGAATATTTAGACCAGCTCTCTGAGCCCATTGAACATTTCAGCCTGGCCGCAGGCTTTGGCTATGATTATGAGGAAGCGGTTCTTTATCGAGATATGGTTTTGGCAGTACTCAGTGAGAAGTATGGACTAAAAGAGCTCCCCCTTTATCAGATCGGAGCCACCATTGGAGTCCACACTGGACCTTATCCTTTGGGGCTGGGGATTATCCGGAAGTCGATAGTGTAGCTTTGGGCTCCCAAAAGTTTCTAACGCTGTCACGCTTCGCGAGCCAGCTTATTGTAATAAAGGGCAAGACTCTCACCTCACCCTTGCCCTTTTTCTATCGTTCTTATCCTGATATAGCTCCACACCTTCAATCCCCTGAACAAATTTGGAAAACTGGCTATACCCGAAATCCTTCACATTAAAAGTGCTGTACTTACTGTATACCCGATTGCTGAGCTCGCTGATCCCAATCCCCCGGCTGCCTGCCTTGTGGATAATATCCTTCACATAACTCCGGATTTCCTCCTGGGACTGCTCATTATCCTTCAAATAAACGGTGAGAACATTCTGTTTCTTTTCTAACAGGAATAATCCCGCATCCTCCACAAATTTTGACAACAGACTATAGCCGTAATTTCTCACATCAAAATCTGGATACATGTTCACCAACCGGTTTCCCACCGCCGCCAATTCTACACTCTTTCCCTTATTCTCATTTTCATTGATAATATTGGTAATGGCATTATAAATGATCTCTCTGCCAATTGAATTATCCTTGTCTTTAAGCATATCCTTGGCATCATCATCCTGATTCCCTAAATTTTCAAGATTGACAAATCTGGTACAGGCTACACGAAAAGAACGAGGCGTTTTCTCTTCCCCCATGCCAATCACTTCCATCCCCGATTCACGCAGACGGCTTGCCAGACGGGTAAAGTCACTGTCACTGGAAACAATACAGAAGCCCTCCACGTTTCCGGTATAGAGAATATCCATGGCATCAATGATCAGAGTGGAGTCTGTCGCATTTTTGCCTACCGTATTGCTGAACTGCTGCACCGGAATCACAGAATTCTCCAAAAGCTCCCCTTTCCATTTGGTTGCCTGGGTGCTGGTCCAGTCCCCATATATCCTTTTGTAAGTAGTGATTCCATAAGTGGAAAGTTCCTCCAAAATGTCACCTATATATTTAGCCGAAATGTTATCTGCATCGATGAGCAAAGCAAAACGCTTATTCTCCATACCATCCTCCTAAAAATCCCTTTCATCAGCCAATACTATAACTGATGAAAGGGATTCATTCTATTCTGAAATATCGTTTCTGTTTCCCTAACCCGGAATTTTTATACTAATTACACCGGATATGCCGCATTCTTGGTATCTGCCTGGGTCATATCCACCTTCTCCTGCTGTGCCTGACGATATTTAAAGAAGTCTGTCGCTACCTGAGGGAACAGCGCATAGGATAATACATCCTCATCCTGCTGCTTCCATTCCTTCATCTCTGCCTCTAACTTATCCATCTCGTTTTCAAGCAGATCGGCAGGACGGCAAGTAATTCTCTTCTCTCCAGGGATAACCTTGTCGATAATCTCCTGATTCATAGGCTTAACGGTCTGACCATATTCGCCGCGGAGTACTGCCTTGGTCTCCTTGGTCGCCATCTTATACCTCTCACCCATGAGTACGTTGAATACAGCCTGTGTACCAACGATCTGGGAGGAAGGTGTAACCAGAGGAGGCTCGCCTAAGTCTTTTCTAACCTCAGGAATTTCTCTGAGCACATCATAGTACTTATCCTCTGCATTCTGCTCCTTAAGCTGGCTCACCATGTTGGAAAGCATACCGCCGGGTACCTGATACAGAAGTGTCTTGATGTCAACACCCATAACCTTGGGATTGAGCAGACCACTTGCAAGGCATTCATCCCTGTAAGGTCTGAAGTAGTCGGCGATTTCAGCCAACAGATTCTGATCGTAACCGGTATCGTAAGGAGTTCCCTTGAAGGTCTCCACCATAACCTCTGTAGCAGGCTGGGAGGTTCCCAGTGCAAAAGGAGAAATGGCACAGTCAATGACATCTACGCCAGCCTCAACAGCCTTTAAATAGGTCATGCTGGCAACACCTGAGGTGTAGTGCGTATGAAGCTGAATCGGAAGCTTCGTTGCAGATTTCATGGCAGCAATCATCTCAGAAGCCTTATAAGGAACCAAAAGTCCTGCCATATCCTTGATACAGATAGAATCTGCACCCATCTCTTCAATCTTCTTAGCCATATCCATCCAGTATTCCATGGTATATGCATCGCCCAGGGTATAGGAAAGAGCTACCTGAGCATGACCTCTGCCCTCTCTCGCCTTAACCTTATTGGTTGCGCTTACTGCTTCCTGCAAATTGCGCAGATCATTTAAACAGTCAAAAATACGGATAATATCAATACCATTAGCGATAGACTTCTCAACAAAGCTGTCTACCACATCATCTGCATAAGGTCTGTAACCAAGGATATTCTGGCCTCTGAAAAGCATCTGCAGTTTGGTATTCTTAAAGCCGTCTCTCAATTTTCTTAATCTGTCCCAGGGATCTTCCTTTAAGAAACGCAGGGAAGCATCAAAGGTAGCGCCGCCCCAGCACTCTACTGCATGATAGCCAACTTTATCCATTTTCTCAACGATCGGAAGCATCATTTCGGTAGGCATTCTCGTGGCGATCAGGGACTGATGAGCATCACGCAGAACGGTTTCCATGATTCCAACCGGTTTTTTAGCCTGTTCTGCCATTTTATAATCCTCCTTGTTTTTTCTGAAGGAAAAATCCCCACTCTGTCCTTTAGAGTGTGCCCTCTGGGCGAGGAGAGGATTTATCCTCCTTTTATTTTGAATAACTTCTGAAAAATGACTCTCTGGAATCATTTTTCCTACATGAGATATGGCACTTCTTAGGCGGCGTTTTTAGATGCCTTAGAAGTACTTCTCATGTTTAGAATACTCCAAATACAGCCATGAATGTTCCGGCTGCCACCGCTGTACCAATAACACCTGCAACGTTAGGTCCCATTGCATGCATCAGAAGGAAGTTCGTAGGATCTGCCTCTGCACCAACCTTCTGTGAAACCCTGGCTGCCATAGGAACTGCAGATACCCCTGCTGAACCGATAAGGGGATTCACCTTTCCCTTGGTTGCAATACACATAATCTTTCCGAAAAGCACTCCTGCTGCAGTACCAAATGCAAAGGCAATCAAACCAAGTGCAACAATCTTTAAAGTGTCCAGATTTAAGAAAGCTTCTGCACTTGTAGTTGCTCCTACGGAAGTGCCCAGCAAAATAACTACGATATACATAAGTGCGTTAGACGCTGTATCGGTAAGCTGTCTTACCACACCGGATTCTCTGAACAGATTACCTAACATCAGCATACCAACAAGGGGCGCTGTAGTAGGAAGAATCATGCAGACTACAATTGTAACAATAATAGGGAAGAGAATCTTTTCCAGTTTGGAAACCGGACGAAGCTGTCCCATTTTAATTTTTCTTTCTTTTTCAGTTGTAAGCAGCTTCATAATAGGCGGCTGGATAATAGGCACCAGCGACATATAAGAATATGCTGCCACTGCAATTGGCCCAAGTAAAGCAGTTTGTCCTAATTTTCCTGCAAGGAAAATGGAAGTAGGACCATCTGCACCACCAATAATAGAAATTGCTGCTGCTGCTTTATCATTAAAACCAAAAGCAATTGCTCCAAAGTATGCTGCAAAAATACCAAACTGTGCTGCAGCACCAAGCAAGAAACTCTTAGGATTGGCAATCAAAGGACCAAAGTCCGTCATCGCACCGACACCCATAAAAATCAAGGATGGCAGAATTGCCCATTCATCTAAGAGATAAAAATAATACAGCAGACCACCGGTTCCGTTTGCGGAATCTTTAATACTTAACATGATATCAGGATAAATATTAACCAGCAGCATGCCAAATGCGATTGGGGTAAGGAGCAATGGTTCAAAGCCCTTAGCGATCGCAAGATAGAGAAATACACAAGCCACAACAATCATCAGATAATTGCCCCAGGTAAGATTGAAAAAGGCTGTCTGATGGATCAGATTGGACAGTGTAGATACTATATAATCCATTTGTTTTACCTCCGATAAATTTTCGCAGCGCTTACTGCACTAATTAGTTCATTGTTGCAAGTAACGCGCCTGCCTCAACAGCATCACCAACTGCTACATCAATGCTTGCTACGGTACCGTCCTGAGGTGCTACAACAGGGATTTCCATCTTCATTGCTTCCAGAATAACCACTGTATCACCAGCCTTAAGTGACTGTCCTACACTTGCTTCTACCTTAAATACCTTGCCTGCTGCTCCAGCTTCTACCTTAACGCTTCCTGCTCCGCCTGCTGCTTTTGCTGCAGGAGCTGCCTTGGGAGCTGCCTTTGGTGCTGCTGGTGCCGGTGCTCCTGTAGATGCACCTTCTTCTACTACTACATCATATACGTTGCCATTTACGGTAATTGTATAATTTTTCATTTTGAAATCCTCCTTGTTTTCCGAAGGAAAATGCGACTGCCCCAGCAGGAGCAGAGGATTTATCCTCCTTGTTTTCTGAAGGAAAATCCGAGCCTCTTGACGAGGAGAGGATTTGTCCTCCTGTAAACTTTATCCTATTATTATTTTAAAAATTATGCTCTCTGCCATTTATTGCCGGCACGTCTAATGCTTCTAACTACAAATCCATCTGCCAAAGAAGCATCCTCACTTGCTGCTATTGCTGCTGAAATAACTGCAACCAGCTCAAGATCATCAGATAATTCTTCGGGTTCTACAACCTGTTTGGCTGTATTGCCTGCTGTCACGCTCTTAACGTCTTCCTTTTTCGGTTTCTTTGTCAGCTTATCCTGAATCTTAGGAATCACTCCAAAGCAGCTTATAATTGCACTGATTAAAATAAGTACAATAAATACTGTTCCCATGCCGAGAAGTGTATTGAGTGCAGCCTTTTCCATTATTTCACCAAAGGTATATTCCACATTGGTGGTAATACTAAGAGGCATGCCATCTTCATACACAATTTCCACACTTGCATCACGCGCTTCACCTTTTATCTTTACTATGACCGTTCCGTCCACGGCATAGCTTGCGCCTTCAATAACTTCTTTCTCCATGGAATTTTCAGTGACTCCGATTATCTCCACATAATTACCCATATCTCCCAAAGCGCTCTTCCAGCTTTCAAAAGCACTCTTAAATGCAGAAGAATCCATACCACTTTGTTCTAAATAAGCAATATAGTTTTCCTCACTCTGCTGGGCTACGATCTCACTAATCACAGTAACATAGCTTTCGGCAAACTGCTGTGCTTCCTGAGTAGTAAGCAGATCCACCTTATCTTCCTGCTTGCCGCAGGCTGTGAGACCAAACATACAAGTAACCATACCTAATACTAATAACCATTTTTTCATATTAAGTATCATCCTTTCCTATACTGTACCATGTTTTTTTGCAGGACGATCTTCTCTCTTGGAAAGCAGCATTTCAAAAGCGCCTATCAGATACTTTCTGGTAGCTGCCGGCTCAACGATCTGATCTACATATCCTCTCTTTGCTGCACTTGAAGCGCTTGTCTGAAGAGAAGCATATTCCTTTGCACAAGCCTCGATTTTCTCTGCACCCTGACCATCACAAATAATTTTTGCCGCTAATTTTGCATCCATAGTTCCAATTTGTGCATCAGGCCATGCCATAGTAATATCTGCGCCGATTGCCTTGGAATTCATGGTAACGTACGCACTTCCATATGCCTGTCCGATTACAACATTTACCTTGGGAACTGTTGCATCAGCAAACGCATATGTAAGCTTTGCTGCTGCCTTTGCAATTTTCTTTTCGGAACACTTATCTGCCTTAAAGCCCTTTACATTGGTCAGTGAAAGTACCGGAATATTAAATGCATCACAGAAAGTAATAAACTCTGCTGCCTTGTCGCATCCTGCCGGAGTGAGAACCGGATCAAACTTATCCGTAACTGTTCCATCTTCTCCATAAACCTCACTGCGATTTGCAACTGCACCAATTGTTACGCCATTTAGCTTAATAAATGCAGTTACCATTTCCTTTGCATATCCGGCCTTAACCTCAAACACTGCACCGTTGTCTGCAAGTTGTGACAATGCAATTGCTGTATCTCCTGTGCAATTTGCAATTTCTGCACATGCCCGGTTCAAATCATCTGTACATTCTTCTAAAGCTGAATCTTCTTCATTATTAGCCGGAAGCATGCATACCAATTCTCTGATCTGTGCAAAAATAGATGCCTCATCTGCAACCACATCAACAATACCAGCCTGCTCACTCTGGAATGCGGCAGCAGAAGTATCGCATCTGCTGATTTCATTTCCATCTAACGCATTGGGCGCATTTACAAAGAGCTTTGCTTTCTTTTCTTCCATAAAAGTAAAATCTGTCAAAGTAGGGATCAAAGCAAGTCCGCCGCCGCAGGAGCCAAAAATAGCCGTGATTTGAGGAATCACGCCAGAACTCAGCACCTGTTTTTTATAGATCTCACCAAATCCATTCAATGCATCTGTAGCTTCCTGCAATCTTAATCCGGCAGATTCAATAAGCCCAATTACGGGTGCGCCCATTTTAAGTGCCAGATCATAAAGGTTAGCAATTTTCTTTGCATGCATTTCACCAACGCTTCCGTTTAATACAGATGCATCCTGGCTGTACACATACACAAGATTACCACCTATCACTCCATATCCGGTGACAACACCATCAGAAGGAGTTTCTGTCTGTTTCAGATTAAAATCAGTGCTTCTTGCCGTAACCTGTGCACCGATCTCAACGAAACTGTTTTCATCGAGCAAAGCAGCTATTCTTTGACTCGCCTGTGAAAAAGTACTCATTTTTCAGCCCTCCATTTTATATTAAAAAAATTATAACTTGATTCACAGGGACACAAGTATCC
>ERZ808044.481-NODE-481-length-42034-cov-5.957504_pt1 | contig 42034 bp, 39 predicted proteins | sample MGYA00380195_ERZ808044 | MGnify/ENA primary metagenome ERZ808044 (study PRJEB31490, sample SAMN06133423) | mouse gut metagenome | isolation source: Z7_2 | host: mice | place: China: Chengdu | collected 2015-05 ...
AGGATAAGCTGTACAATATGCCAAACAACCTGTCCGGCGGACAACAGCAGCGTGTCGCCATCGCCCGTGCTCTTGTTTCCAAGCCTGCTATCGTCCTGGCAGATGAACCGACCGGCAATCTGGACAGCCGGACGAGCGGAGATGTGCTGAGCCTGTTGAAAATAACCAGCAATAAATTTCATCAAACGCTGGTGATGATAACCCATAACAACGAGATTGCCCAGCTTGCCGATCGCATTATCCGCATTGAGGACGGCGGGATTTTTGAGTAGAGGGGAGGTGGTGAAAATGAATGACATTTTATTCGGCAACAACAACGGCACTGTCATAAAAAAGCTGTCAGGCCGTTATTTCAAAGCAAATAAGAGTAGAAATATCATTGCAATCATCGCAATTATTTTGACTACGATACTTTTTACCACGATATTCACTCTGGGTTCTGGCCTGATGGACACCGTTCATGATCAGAATATCCGCAAAGCGGGCGGCGATGGACAGGCGGTCTTAAGCTATATCAGCGATGAAGTATATGACGATGTAGCGGGAAATTCTCTGATCGACCGCATCGCCTATACAAAGGCGGTTTCCTACCGCCTGAAAAATCCGGGACTGGAACGCTGGCGTTCTGATTTGTGGTATATGGATGACATCGCGTTGGAATTTGCCCGTTATACTCCTACCACAGGCCGCCGGCCCGAGGGGTCAAACGAGATCATCGCGGATACAAAGACGCTGAATGCCCTGGGTGTACCGGCACGGATTGGGGAAACCGTTTCATTGACCTATGAAATTAAAGGGACAGAGTACACTACCGATTTTATCCTCTGCGGCTTTTGGGAAACGGACAGTTTGAGTAATATTGGAAGGCTTATTGTATCAAAATCCTTTGTAGATGCGCACTCGGATATTCTGACTTATACCTATCCTGTAGACAATGATTACTCCGGCGTTGTCACTGCCTATGTGATGTTCAGAGGAAACGGTGATTTAGAAGAAAGGCTCCACCGGCTTCTTTCCGAAACAGGTTATACCTGTGAGACAATGGGCGGCAGCCCGAAGGATGACAATTACGTGATTGCCCGTGTCAGTCCAGCCTATCAGAGCGGCGTACTGTCAGATAATATGGCTATGCTTGTTTCCGGCATTGTGGGTGTACTGCTGATTATCGTGACGGGATATTTGATTATCTACAATATTTTCCAAATCTCTGTCATTCAGGATATTCAGTCCTACGGACAGTTAAAAACGCTGGGCACAACAAAGCGGCAGATCAAGCGGTTGATCAACCGGCAGGCGTTTCGGCTTTCCCTGATTGGTATTCCTGTCGGTTTGCTGGCAGGCTTCCTGATCGGCCGGGCGCTGGTTCCTTTCCTGATGAACGGGACCAGTTATACGGCGGACGCCGGTATTAAGGTGACAGTAAATCCGCTGATTTTTATTGGCTCCACGGTGTTTACCTTATTTACAGTCTTTGTCAGCGTCCATAAGCCCGCGAAGATCGCCGGTGCAGTTTCCGCGATAGAGGCTATTCGCTATACCGAAAATGATACGGCGGCATTTGGGACGCACAGGGCAAAAGACAGGAAATCGACCCATGGAGCAAAGCTCCACTTTATGGCTCTGGCTAACCTTGGACGGAACCGCAAACGAACAGGATTGGTTATTGTATCCATGACGCTTAGTCTGGTGCTGTTCAATACTGTGTTTACCCTGTCCGGCGGGTTTGATATTGACAAGTATATCTCAAAATTTATGGATAGGGACTTTGTGATTTCTAACGTGGACTACTTCCAATACAAGATTGAAGAAGGCAAAAACGACTTGTCTGAGAACTTTATTGAGGCGGTCAAACAAAATAACAGCTTCGAGGATGGCGGCAGGCTCTATTCTTCCTGGATGCTGGAAGAAACGTTTTCTACAAATCACAACGCCTTTTTCAGCTATAACAAAGATGAGAACGGTAATCCCTGTGTAAGACTATATGGTGCAGACGATTTTCTTCTGAATAACATGGAGGTCATAGAGGGGACAATCGACATGGAAAAGCTGAAATCAGGAAAGTATATTCTGTTGAGTGTGGAGTGTAACGATGATGGAACCGTTATAGATAACCCGGATATCAATGTGAGTGATACAGTGCAGATCAACCATCTGGAAGTGGAGGGTCTTTCCTCCACCATTACTGACAGCTATGACTTTACCATCATGGCAAAAGTCCGGGTTAACGAGAATACGGCTACTACCCGCAACACGGGAGAATCCCGGTTCTATCTGCCAACAGAAATCTTCCTGCCGCTGTGCGATAATCCTCATCTGGTCAATTTCACCTTTGATGTGAAAGAGAGAACAGAGGCTGAAATGACAGAGTTTTTGAATGACTATATCGACAGTGTGGAACCGGGTATGGATTTTGAATCCAAAGCAACATATGTCAGCTCTTTTGACGATCTGACCTCCCTGATCATTACCATTGGCGGAGCATTGAGCGTCATTATTGGAATTATCGGTATTGCAAACTTTGTGAACTCTGTTTTGACAAGTGTTATCACCCGCAAAAAAGAATTTGCCATGCTGCAAAGCATCGGCATGACCGGCAGGCAGTTAAAGCGTATGCTCTCTTTTGAAGGATTTTATTATGCTGTGGGAACGATTATCACATCGATTGTTCTTGGAGGTCTGTTTTCCGTGGTAGTCGTGCGGGGAATTTCCAACGGGATCTGGTTTTTCACTTACCGCTTTGTCATGTGGCCCATGCTGGTGATCTATCCGTTCCTGATACTCCTGACTGTGGCGATACCGGCGCTTTTGTACCGTCAAATTTCTAAAGTCAGCATCATAGAACGGCTGCGGCAGTGATAAAATTTATGGTACTAAAAGAGCCGGAAAAATCCGGCTCTTTTATACCCATTAAATTTGCTGTGATTTTTTGAAGTTGATAATGATAGAGGCAATGGCGCAGCCGATACCGCCGATGGCAAATACTGCGACGGAAGGCATTCCCCATTTATTGAATACGAAACCGGCGATCAGGTATAAGATCGTGGCAATCAACATGATGCAGCCGCATACAGTACGTGTCATGGCGCTTTTTTTGTAAGTGTCGGAATTTTTGTCATTGAGTTGATTGTATTTTTCAATGTCGTATTTATCTTTTTGTGTGCTGTAGTAAACGATAATAGTAGTGGCGATCGAAACAATCAGGAAGAAAAAGGACATCTCGAAAGACTCCAGGTATTCGTTCCCGGATATCTGTGGAAAGATCGCATCAAAACCTGCAAGCAGGATCACATTTATGATAAAAAGAGAAATTCCTGTAGTGGCCATGACCGAAAATTTTCTGTTAAAGCTGTCAATCTCTTTTTCCTGATAGAAGTTTACAATATGAGGGTTTTTCTTCTTAAAATCATCATCGCGGATACCGTACAGGATAAGGATTGCCATGCCGACTACAAGAAAAATCAGGAATATAATACCGCAGAAATCTTCTGTGAGCGGTTCTCCCTCAAAGAAATAATTCAAGCCGTAAACCAGCATCGTAGCAGAAAGGCCGAGTAAGATCAGGCCTATGCCAAGAGAAACGAATTTACTGAATTCATTATAATGTCTGTCATAATTACTCTTATCTTCTACGTAAATCTGGCTGATCTCTTTTTGCATCAAATCATCCATGGTACATTGAAAGAGTTTGCATAATTGAAGAAGTTTCTCCATTTCAGGGTATGCGGTATCAGATTCCCATTTCGATATGGACTGTCTGGAAACTCCAAGCTGTTCTGCCAGCTGCTCCTGTGTGATGTTTTCCTTTTTCCTTAAGAATTGTAAATTTTCTCCTAAACTCATGTGAATTCTCCTTTTCTATAACGGTCGATATTTTTGATCGTTATCATTCTGTCTGCTTTAACTGTCTCCTATTTTAGAAAAAAGTTGATGTAAACTCTATCAATTTCATGTTGCTTTTAAGTTTTTTTATGGTAAGTTGCGGTTGCATCCCTGTAAAATGGGTGTTTTTTTGTGAATTACAATAATTTTACCATACGATTGGCTGATAGTGTGGTATAGTAAATATGTTGGATTGACTGGTCATGATGGATTTTTTTTTCAGTCATATGCGGTAGCTACTGCAAGTCCAAAAACGAAATTTCTAATGTCGTTACCTGTAAATGATACCATAAAATATATAAAAACATATGTTATTTATAATGGAGATAATGGAAGAACGATGGAACAGATGAGTTTATTCGATAACCGGATCACAAGCGCTCCGCTGGCCAGCAGGCTGCGGCCGGAGACATTGCAGGATTATGTGGGACAGAAGCATCTTCTGGGTGAAGGGAAGATGTTACGGCGTCTGATCGAGCAGGATCAGATTTCTTCCATGATCTTCTGGGGGCCTCCTGGTGTAGGGAAAACTACGCTGGCGCGGATCATTGCCGGTATGACAAGGGCTGATTTTGTGGATTTCAGCGCAGTGACCAGCGGTATTAAGGAAATCAGGCAGGTGATGGAGCAGGCTGAGGGCAGCAGGCGGATGGGAATCAACACCTTACTTTTTGTGGATGAGATCCATCGTTTCAATAAGGCACAACAGGACGCGTTTCTGCCATTTGTGGAAAAGGGAAGTATTGTTCTGGTGGGAGCCACTACGGAAAATCCTTCTTTTGAGATCAATTCGGCTCTGTTGTCCAGATGTAAGGTATTTGTGCTGAAAATGCTGGAAGAAGAAGATTTGTATGAATTGCTGAGGCACGCTTTGGAGAGTCCGAAAGGATTTGGAAATCAACAGATTGTGATCTCCGAGGAACAGATTCGTGCCATAGCGCGTTTTGCCAACGGAGACGGCAGGACAGCCTTAAATACGCTGGAGATGGCGGTGATCAACAGTCAGCTTGACAGAGAAGGAACCATACACGTGACGGATGAGACATTGGTAGAATGTACGAACCGTCGCTCCCTGCTTTATGACAAGAAAGGTGAAGAGCATTATAACCTGATATCCGCTCTTCATAAATCTATGCGAAACAGTGATCCTGATGCGGCGGTCTACTGGATGAACCGGATGCTGGATGGCGGGGAGAATCCGCTGTATATTGCCAGACGTCTGATACGCTTCGCCAGCGAGGATGTCGGTATGGCAGATTCAAGAGCGCTGCAGGTGGCGGTTTCTGTCTATCAGGCCTGTCATTTTCTTGGAATGCCGGAGTGTGATGTGCATTTGACGCATGCTGTGGTCTATTTGTCCATGGCTCCTAAGTCCAATGCCCTGTACAGAGCCTGCGAGGCCGCGAAAAAAGATATTCATGATTTCCCGGCAGAGCCTGTGCCGCTGCAGATCAGGAATGCTCCTACGAAGTTGATGGAAGCGCTGCACTATGGAGAAGGATATTGTTATGCTCATGATACGGAAGAGAAACTGACCAGAATGCAGTGTCTGCCGGATACTTTGCAGGACAGACGATACTATATTCCGACTGCAGAAGGGGAGGAGAAAGAGACCGGGGAGCGGCTTAAGGAGATTATGACATGGAAAAGCGGTGCTGGAAATGAATAAAAATCTTAGATGAAGGATACCTATACATATGAAGAAACAGATTGAAGGCCAGATAAATTTTTTTGATTATATATCTGCAGAAGATGCTAAAGTTGATGATAAACACGATACGATTGAAATCTCGTTATTTGCGGCATGTGTTTCCTGCTGGTGCAGTACCTGCAGGCATAATGCGGAGGGTAAGGCTGTTCCCCGTGATTTTGCGGGAGTGAAGAAGCCCTGTCCTTCCTGCAGTTTCTGTGTCAGTCAGGACAAGGCGGAAATCTGTGAGATAAATTCCTATGAGAACGGCTGCAAACTGCGGGCGGAGGAAGAGGGTATCACTGAATGACTGAATGTGAGAAATCATTTTCCTATAAGATTTTTTCGAAATCTTCTATGCCGTGTTTGCACCATGGGCAGACAAAATCCGGAGGAAGTTCTTCTCCTTCGTAGACATATCCGCAGACGACGCATCGCCAGCCTTTCACAGAAGTATTTTCAGGCTTTGGTTTGACATATTCATGATAGAAGGAGTAGGTCATCGCCTTTTCACCGGAAAGGACATCGCAGTCCGATACAGATGCCAGGAAAAGCATATGAGTACCGAGGTCGTAACTGTTTATGACTTTACAGTCCAGGTAGGCAGTGACATGTTCTGTGAGATAAGGAAGTTCCTGGCCTGTCATGGAAAAAGGGATATCTATAAATTTATCCACGGTGCTTCCACTTTGGAATCCAAAACGCTGAAACAGGGAAAAAGGTGCCGTCTCAGAGAGGATGGAGACAGAAAGGATTCCGGATTTTTGGATCAGCTCACAGGTTAGGTTCTGTTTGTTGATGGCCACGACGATCTGCTTCGGGTCGTCTGTCACCTGAGTGACTGTGTTGATGATGCAGCCATTCATTTTTTTGTCATGTTTTGTAGATACGACGTAGAGGCCGTAGGATAACTGAAAGAGTGCTTTTGGATTCATGGGGATATTCGTTTCCTTTCTTTATTGTATTGATATTATTATTTAAATATAATCGATATTATCATAATAATCAATATAATCATATGGATGAAAGATTTTGACTATTGATATCATATTTGCAGATTATGTGGACGTTAAGAACAGTATGTGTAGAAAAATTTGAAATATACACATTTTTAATTTGTAAAATCCCTGTGGGTGGCAAGTTTGCACAGCAGGCGGTTGTTAATCCGGCCGCTTTTCAAAAGCACAATCATTTCATCACTCAAATGCAATTTTGTTAAAGGCGTGTTGGTCTGTTCCCTGTGATATGCAACCATAAGCGAATAGAGGTATACTATGAAAAAAGTTTTGACTTTTTTCGAGGGTAATTCGTTATACAGGACATAGGGGGTGGCGCATTAGATTGCTTCCCCATGATTATTTTTTGACATACTTTTAGCATTTTATTGTCTGTCTAGTGGGATTAAAACCCTCGCCTTAAGATCAACATGGAATAATTCAGAAGCGAAAAGGAAAACTGGATTGATCTTACCGAATCCATTTTAAACGTTTTTAAGTCATCTCCAGATATCAAGGCATTAGATATACAAAGGTGTTGCGTAAACGGCAGATAGTTCTAAGGAGTTAGTTGTGATAATTCTTTCTCAGTATAACCGTAGGATAAGATCTGTTCTTTCGTGGCCCCGGCTTTGAGCATTCGTTTTATCGCGTTGATGCGTTCTGTTTCAATGCCTTTCTCAATGCCTTTCTCAATACCTTTTGCTTCAATATTTTCTGACAGGTTGCACATGATCTGTATCCTCCCTTCTAATTCGGCGGTCATTATCATTCCGTAGTCTTTGGTCAGTAGACGCTTCTTTTCGACGGTATCCATCTGTGAAAGCAGTTTTTCCAGCATATCGATGAGGATATTTTGAGAAGCCTTCAGATTTTCGCCGTTTCTGATATTGATAATGATTCCTTTCATTAAATCCGTATGATACGAATCTGATCTATTTCCGAAGACATTCTTGTTTTCAAAACCAAGCTCTATGATAGAATCGCCATCGTCACTGCTGTCCATACAGATCCAGATACTCCGGACTTTTTTCAGGCTGTCATAATCGCTGTGGAAAAATTCAGTCTGCTTCTGTGCGGAGATCATCCGTGCCATGTAAAAGACGATCCTGTTTTCCAGATGATAGCCAAGACTCGATGGGTCAGATGACTTTTGAGCCTCTACGTTGATCAGTATTTTCATTTCTGATTGTCTGTGATATGCAGTAAAGCGGATATCGTAAAAGATGATCCCCTCGCCCGGGATATTATCTTCGGTGTTAGAGTCTTTAATGCGCCCTAAATTAGATAATCCGGCATCCAGCGGCTTACTGCCGATCTCGATATCGTTGCCGATGCAGGACATGATTTCATTGATCGGCATATCCTGGAATTCACTGACGGCGTATTTCAGGATACGGGCAAGGATCTGTCTGTCCGCAAGCAGGAATTTAACATTCGTATCATAAGTGCCTGCGTCGTTTGCAGCATCCACTGCCTGCGATAAATAAGTCTGTGCCATATTTTTCCTCTTTTGTGATCTTTATTAATAAATGCAGGTTCTTCAATATAGTATCATTATACTTGATCAGCAGAGCAATAGCAATAATGACAGTATATTATAGTAAACGACATAACAAATTTCTGTTTCCGGTTCTTGCAGAAGCCATATACGGTAGCTCCTACTACCCTGTTACGGATATGTCTACTCGAATTGTTTCCGGTATATTGTTTCTGGCATATTAAAAGTATGGAAGAACCTGTGATTCCTGAATCTGATATTTGTCACATATACGTGCGATAATTTCTGCATCCGACAAATTCAGACTGCGAAGAATGTCTATTGTATTTGTAATAGATTTGTGATATTCTTTCTGCATTCTTTCGATTGTTTGACTTTGTTCTTTAATAGCATGGCTCTGTTCATCAATGGTATGTTTCTGTTCATCAATTTCATTCTGCATTTCATCTATCATATACTTTACAGTATTCCGGTCGAGAATAGCCAGTTCCTCAGAAAACATTCCCATCACCCTTTCTATATTCAGACAGATCCTGTAGGCTTCTTCATATATTTCCAGAAATTCGGGATATTCTGTGATCAGCTTGATAATCGTATCCGGATTGTCGTTGGAAAAAAGAGTCAGCCAGGCATCTCTTTTATTGTTGATACTTTCATTTTGCTGTCTTTTCTGAAAGATGTCAAGAGGGATAAAAAGGTATTTCTGCAAAAGCTCCATTTCCAGTCCGGTATCAGATTTCTGTTCGAAAAAATGATAAAAATGAAATGGGTAAATATGAAATATTTTAGGGCTTCTTTCGAACAGAACGATTGTGTATACATTCTTGATATCCTTATAACTGAAATTTTTATTTGTTTCACCCTTTATTCTCTTATATTGTCTCAAAAGCAGATCTGCCGAATAGCAGGCGCTTCGTTGACCTGGAAACAGATAGCCTATTTTCTGCATTTCTATATTTGCTATGCTCCTGTCCTCCAGTTCCACTACGATATCCATGATCAACAGAGAACTTTCATCAGCGATCCGGGTGGAATCACCAGGCAGAATTTTCAGGATTGTGACTTTTTGACAAAGCATATGGGAGAGAAAATCATCAAGCCGCTTTGGAACATATTCCGGGTTCATGATCTCTTTGAAAAAGCTGTCATATAGAAGTTTAAGCCCCTTTACACCGGTACATAGATTCAGAAATTCTTCCTGTTGTTCTGGTGTCCAGCTCTTGAATTTTGTATGAAGCGTACTGTTCTTACAGATTTCTGCCAGTACCTCCTCTTTTTCCCGAATCATGGGAAAGTACTTTTTTAATTTTGCTGTCATGTGATGTCCTCCTGTTTGTAAAAATTCGCTAAGTGTAAACTTGTCTTACTATAATAAAGTGGTTGGAAATTTACGGCAGAAACTGCCGATTTTCACGATTAAGTGATATCCATATATTTTCTTATGGTCCTGTCACTGTAATCGTAGAAATAAAGAAAAATCAGAATATAAATACTATATAAATAAACTACAGTATTCATATAAATTTGTCAACAGCGATCGTAAATATTTTAAATATTACCTGAATAGTTGATAAGAATGAATAGGTGATTGACATGCTCTTCCAATTAGCGATATACTTATAATGACTACTAAATACAGTCGAAAAAAATACAGAGAGGAGATATACCTGTGAAAAGTATTTACAGTATGACGGAAGCGGAAAGTGAAGTAATGGAAAAGCTGTGGGATCAGGAGGAAAGTATTAAACAATCTCATCTTCTTACATTATTTGAAGAAGACGGAAAGGAATGGAAGCGGCAGACACTCAATACCTTTTTGTCAAGGCTGGAGGAGAAGGGTTTTGTAACACGGGAAAGAAGAATGGTCAAGGCCGTGTACAGCAGAGAAGAATATCATCTTATGAGGATGAAAGAGGAGATTGATAGGATATACAATGGCAAACTGGGCAACTTCGTGGCAGCTTTTACCAAAGAGAACGGCATTGACAGGAAGGAAGCGAAAGAACTGATCGAGCTTTTGGAAAAATACTAAGGAGAGGCCTTAAGATCATGGAAAATCTGCTGGTAATGTCATTGTCAGGAACAACGATGACAGTGATCTGTTTATTTATCAGGTATCGGTTTAAGGATACTGTTTCAAACAACCTGGAATATCTTCTGAATAAGCTGTCCATTTTGTTCTATATTGTACCTCTGCCGTTTCTCGGGGAATACTATAAAGATATGATCTGGTCTACTGCAGAGACAGGCGGCAGCAATATCACCGAATTGTCCCTTCATCATTCTTATTATCTTATCAATGTAAATGGACAGGTATTGCCAAATACTTATTTGAAGATTCAGGCTGCTGTAACAGTCGTGTGGATCGTAGTTTCGATCATATTTTTTATAAGGGAATTATGTGATTATCAAAATACAGGTAATATGATTAGAAACTACATAAAGAAAATAAAAATAATGCCAGAATCGGTCTCAGTTGAGCGGGGAAACAGATTTCTTCATTTTTCACAAAGGGCGACAGTGTATCAGAAAGTACCGGCTGGAAAAAACATGACATTTGGTCTGCTTCGTCCGGTGATTCTGTTTGGATTGGATCCTGTGGATGAAGCAGCGAAGACAGTGCTGGAACATGAGATTATGCACGTCAGAAGGCTTGATATTTTCTGGAAAATGCTGCTGCGGTTTGCCGTTATCCTGCACTGTTGGAATCCCTTTGTATGGTTTCTTAACGAAAATTTTGAGCGGGTCTGCGAATGTTCCTGTGATGAAGCAGTACTGCAGGGGAAGACGATAAAAGAAAGAAAAGATTACCTGCGACTTATGGTCTGCTTATCACAAAAAGAAGGGACGGAAGAGATGAATCGTTCTCATTGGGAAATGAGATTGGAGAGTGATCGTAAATTATTGGAAGAAAGGATAGAGAGTGCAATGAATATCAAAAAACATAATAAAATAATTGAAATAGTAATAGCAGTGGTTTTGATGACGCTTAATTCGGTGACGGCACTTGCTTATCCGAGGGTGTATACTGAGACGTGTAAAGAGGAAGAATCTGAAGAACAAATAGAATTGGAGTTAAGAGCAGACATATTACAGTTTGTACCGAATGGAATAAATGAAGAAAGTACTTATGCAGTAAGACCGATTGAAATTTTATATGAAGAACAGTTCATTGATACACAGGGAAATATTTTTCCGGTTAAGGATACAGTAGATGAGAATCTTTATAGAAGCTGCAACCATAATTATGTTTCTGGTACAGAATATTGGCATACTAAAAATTCTGATGGAAGCTGTAAGTTAACTGCATATTCTACAGAAAGATGTAGTAAATGTGGTGATGTTGTAAGAGGAAATAGATTATATGAAACAAATTACGATATATGTCCCCATTGATGAAATATATAAGTTTGTCAGCTGAGATAATGGAATTTGTGGAAATATTTTTGGTTTAAAAAATGAGGGAAGGATACAACAATTATATTCGGAGGTATGAAAATGCAGATTAGTAATACACTTAATACTAATATTTTTAATCATTCAAACACAACATCAGGCAAGACTGCATCAAATGAGTCTTTTGAGTTCTCAAGTGCAGTAACCAAAAGTGAAGAACAGGATGGAGAATTTCTGGGTCTGACAATGTTGCCGGAGGAAGGGAAACACAATATATATGGCATGAGAGCAAAACTTTCCAGCCAGTCTACCATAGACAATCCGATCGTACAGGTAATCTCTAATTTTGATGGAAAAAAAGAAGTTTTTGATATTGAAATTAAAAAAATAGATCCGAAAAACGCTTCACGAATGGAAATGTTTGCATTATGTTGTTATGAAGACAAATATGGAACAGGAACAGGCAGCACATTTGGTTCTTTTCATACTTTTAGAATGTATGAAGAAACGGCAATACAAAATGGCTATCTTAACCGGGGAAATGATCAGATGTCCGCATTGGAACAGTTCAGAAATGAAAAGGAAAACTGGATTAACCTTACAGAATTTGTTTTAAATGTTTTTAAGTTATCTCCAGATATTAAGGCATTAGATATGTATTTCAAAGGTACAAAACTTTTTAATTTTTATAATAAATATGCAGGGGTTACCTCCTGATCAGGAATTCAAAGACAGATTTAAGCAGAATATATGGAAAATCGACAAAGCGTGTAAGCTCCGTCTCCGGAAACTCACACGCTTTTCTTAATACTTCCCCACACTCAATTTCATAAAAACAAATTGCGCTTATTCAGCTGCAGGTGCTTCAGCAGGTACTTCGATGAATGCAAGGATGCCTTCGGAAGTGATATCAACAACAACGTGGTCGTCTCTTACTTCTGTAACATTGCACTCTGTCCAGGAATCTGCACTAAAAGTATAAACCTTAACATTCTGTCCAGTAACGATACCAGGTGTATAGAAGTTTACGTTTGCAGATGCCCACTTTAAGTTAGCAGGAACATCAACCTTAACTACGTTGAGTACGGAACCACCCAGAGTAGCTGCGAAATCCTTAGCGGAGTAAACGCGGGAAAGCTCCGGTTTCAGAACGGAGAATGTCATGTTGGACTCTACGCCGTCAACAATAACCTTACCGCCCTGTGCTACAGGAACAACTTTGTCCATTGCCCAGATGCCTGTAACTGCGTTGTTCATATACTCGCCGATCTGTTTGTCCTCTGAGATAGCGCCGTTAACGATGCTGGAGGGCATAACAGTTACGGGATCTTTGGAGTAGATATCGAAAGCGTGATCAATGATATCACCATTCTCATCTACCCAAAAATAGCACTCTGTAACTTCTGCGGGCTTAGCCAGCTCATAGTCTGCTACAGGAGCGCCAACTTCTTTAGCCATTGCTGTCATGGAGAATGCCATGCAGCCAGCTAACACCAAACTAAAAAATCTACTTGCCTTTTTCATTATGAAACTCCTTTCATTCTTGGTATTTTGTAAGTGTGGTGTGGGATATATTTTCGCCCTGCGGCGGAAATACCAAAAAAAATAAAAATCAAAATAAACTAAAAAAACTAAACCAAATATCTTGAGATTCAATAATGGCATGATTCAATTATATACCTTTTTTAATGAAATGCAAATGTTATTTCATTTTTGATGCTGTTTTTATAGTTTATTTTTTATAAATTATTTTTTTATAGATAAGACGGACTGCCGGCTTATATCCAAATGAACTGTCCGACAGTTATTCGTCAGCGGATCACGCTTTTCATAAGAGAAGAGAACAGCGCGCGGCGTATCAAAAATGGACGTAAATACTTCAACATGCAGAATTTTCGTCAAATCCCGGTAACCGGAATCTGCCAGTTGTGGAAAGAGTTCATGAGCCTCCGCTTCCCGATGCAGGATCCCGTGTATGATATCTTTCCATGTTTCCAGAGAGGCCGCGAAGGAGGGGCGGTTTTTTACGTGTTCCCGCAGGTATAAGTCGTAGGTGACATACTCTGTGAGAAGTGAGATCTGTCTGGATTTTTCATAAGCCTCTATCTGTTCTTTGTTCTCGATGCAGGCAGCTCCAAATGCCAGTATGGTCTCGTATTTCTTTAGCCGGGAGGACTGTATGCTGAACAGAGCATGTTCCTCATACCAGCCGGCAAGGCTTTCATACATGGCAAAGGGCGTGTCAAAATGACCGCACAGAAATGCCAGCGTATGCGCAAACTGTCCGCTGTTATAGTAGATTTCCAGCACCTCTTCCACCTGTTTCAAGCGGCAGATATCCTCATAGGAAAGCCATTTCGTGGACAGCACTTCGTAGGGCGGCAGGCCGGTATATACAAGATCATACTGCAGAGAACGCCGTTCCATGGCGGATCCTTTCAGTACTTTCAGGAAACCCAGCTGGAGCTGCTGCGGACGCAGGGCATAGACGTCATTGAAGGAATTTCGGAATGTGCACAGATCCTCAAAAGGAAGTCCGGCGATCAGATCCAGATGAATATGGATATTATGCCAGCGGGAGATCTGTCTGACCACGTCAGCCACTTTCGCGAAATCCATTTTCCGGTCAATGGCAGCGATGGTTTCCGGGCATGTTGATTGAATGCCGATCTCCAGCTGCACGGTGCCGGGCCGAAGTTGTCTCAATACTGCAAAATATTCCTCATCCAGCAGGTCCGCGGCAATTTCAAAATGAAAATTGGTAATGCCGTTATCGTGTTCGAGAATATGCCGCAGAACAGGCAGCGCATGGTCTTTCTTACAGTTAAAAGTACGGTCTGTAAATTTAACCTGCGGTACTTTTTGTTCGAGAAAGAAATCCAGCTCCCGACAGACACGTTCGACAGGGAGGAAGTCCATGGTTTTGTCGATGGAAGAAAGACAATAGCTGCAGGAGAAGGGACAGCCTCTGCTGCTTTCATAATAGATGATACGATTTGTAAAGTCTGCCAGGTCTTTTTCCCGTTGGATATCATTGTCTGCATTGTCTGTTCCGGCATCTTTGGTATTGCTGGTGTGTCCGGTTGTTGTATCCCTGGCTTCATATCCGCCATACCAGAAGGGAATTTCATTAAGAGGAAGCCTGACCGTATTGGTTTGATCGAGAATGGCGGGCAGACTGTCGGCTGTTCCATTTACATAAGAAGATACCAGATAAGAGAAAGAACCTTCCCCGGGACCTGTCATAACGCCGCGCAGCTGCCATCTGTCGATCATTTCCTGTGCGTTGTAGGAGATCTCGGGCCCGCCGGCCCAGAAATCGGTCTTTGGCAGTATTTTGTGCAGGTCGGGAATAACGGCATCCAGTATAGTCCGATTCCAGATATAACAGGAGAAGGCGGCCACTTCGGGCTGCTTTTTATAAATTTCCTGTAAAAGATAAGAAGGTGACTGGTTAATCGTAAATTCGATGATATCTACATATGAATTGTAGGTTCCTGTACATGCTTTCAGAGAAAAAACAGCAGGATTGGAATGAATATATTTGGCATTGACAGCAATCAGTAAGATTTTCATTATTATCCGTTAACCTCTATATTTTCCCGATATAACCCACAATAAGTAAGGTAACGGTACTTATCGTGGATGATACCGGAAATACCATGGCTTAATGTACATATTGTTTTAATACCGCTATAAAGATATCCATATCGAGGGGTTTTGCGATATGGGCATTCATGCCGTTTTTCAGGGCCGCTTCTTTATCTTCTTCCATGGCGTTGGCTGTCATGGCGATAATGGGAAGAGTCTTGACGTCATTTCGCGGCATGTTGCGGATTGTGCGGGTTGCCTCGTAACCGTTCATAACGGGCATCTGGATATCCATCAGGATCACGTCGTAGTAGTTTTCTTCGGCCTTTTCCATCATGGCTACGGCATCCGTTCCGTCAGGAGCGGATTCAACCGTGAAACCTGCTTCGGTCAGGATCATCTCCGCAATTTCCCGGTTCAGTTCGATATCTTCCACCAGAAGGACGCGTTTGCCGCTGAAATCTGCCAGAGTCCAGGCGGCGGCTTCCTCATTCCTGCCGGCCGGGTTGCTGGCTGCCAGCAGCGCGGATTTTAAGTCTGACATAAAGAGCGGTTTCGCGCAGAAAGCGGAAATATTGGCTGTTCTGGCATCCTCCTCGATATCGGACCAGTCGTAGGCGGTAAGAATGATAATGGAAACATCTTCTCCGGCTATGCTGCGGATCTGTCTGGCCGTCTCGATACCGCTCATCTCCGGCATCTGCCAGTCTACAATATAAATCCGGAAGGAATCTTCTTCCTCCAGCGCCGTCCGGGCACGGTAGGCGGCCTCTCTGCCGGAGGTAGTCCATTCGGCGCGCATACCAAGCTGTTTGAGCATTTTCGTGACGCTGTCACAGACGTTAAAGTCGTCGTCCACTACCATGACGCGAAGTCCGTTCAGCTCCTTAAGCTGTTCCGCGTTTTTCTCTACATCCTGCAGCTTTAAGGTGAGTTCCACGGTAAAGGCGCTTCCTTTTCCCGGTTCGCTTTCCACGGAAATGGTGCCGTTCATCATTTCCACGATATTTTTCGTGATCGCCATGCCAAGGCCTGTACCCTGAATGCCGGAGCGGGTCACGGTAGTCTCCCGCTCGAAAGGCTCGAAGATATGCCGTACAAAATCTTCTGACATGCCGATACCGGAATCCCGGATGATAAAGGCATATTCCCCGTATCCGTGGCGGAAGGTGGTCTTCTGCTGAATCCGGAAGGAAATGGTGCCGCCGGCCGGGGTATACTTTACAGAGTTACTTAAAAGATTGATGAATACCTGATTTAATTTCAGAGCGTCCGCGATCACATCTTCATTGACTACTTCGAAGGTATCAATGAACAGCTCCAGCTGTTTTGCCTTGACCTGCGGCTGGATGATATTGACCAGATTGTGCATCAGCTCGGAAATATTGCATTCCTGTTCCTTGATCTGTACCTTGCCGCTCTCGATACGGCTCATGTCAAGAATATCGTTGATCAGGCTCAACAGATGATTGCTGGAAGAAAGAACCTTCTGCAGACAATCTCTGACCTGCTCTTTGTTGTCGATATGGTTGACGGCGATGGTGGCAAAGCCGATGATCGCATTCATCGGTGTGCGGATATCGTGGGACATGTTGGAAAGGAAAGTGCTCTTGGCCTTGTTGGCATGCTGCGCCTGCATCAGGGCATCCTGCAGCGCCTGTGTCTGCTCCTTCTGTTCCCGCACCTGCTCGGTGATCTCTTTGGAGACTACCATTACCATGATTTCGTCCGTATTGTCGACCCGCGTCATGATAAAGGACTGACGGACGCACATCGGATGGTCGGCATAAGCCTGTCCCCAGTAATCTACGTCAACCTGGGCGTCGCCTTCTTCGAAGCGATGCCGCAGATATTCCAGGTTTACCATAGCAGTGTATTCTTCTAAAGATTCCTCCAGGACGAATTCCTTCCATTTATTAAAACATGCGGAAGCGCTGCAGGGCGCTTTGAGTCCTACCCGCTCGAGCAGGGAGATCTGCTGTCCGTCAACCGTGCGGACAATATCATTTTCAATTAAGTCTTTGGTCAGATTGAATTCAAAAGTGCAGAATGCATTGGAAGTAATGGCGATCCGGTACTGTCTTTCTTTCCGATTCAAAAGGGAATGGACGTCGTTGATCCGGTATCCAAGTTCATAGTTCTCCTGCTCCAGCATTTTCTTCTCCCGTCTGGCACGGAAGAGCAGCAGGATCACATAGATGACAAAGAGGATCAGCAGCATGACTTCCAGGCGGATACCGACGAGATTTTCATCCCGGATCATGCGCTGGGTGATATTTTTTGGAAAAGTCTGCAGAAGGACAAAGTCATGGCTGGGCAGATAGGTAACGCAGAGATTGTCGGTCAGACTGTCGGAATCACAAAGATAAGCTCCCTCGCCGCCGTTTGCAAAGATCTCCCGGGCGCCGGCCGCCGCCTCCTCATTGATCACATTGGTTTCCAGCAGAATATCGATCAGATTGTCTTCATAAGTTTTCTCGTTGTCATCGGAGCTGGCGATCACCGTGCCGTCCGGCGTACAGAGAAAAAGACCTGCCCGCTCGCCGAAGTAGGAGGTATTTAACATGTCGTGCAGATATTCCTCCGCCAGATAAGCGCCCCGCAGGACGCCTATGATCTCGCCGTCATAATGGATCGGCGCATAGAAACAGGCCATCGTCTCATTGAAAAGATGGGGATCGAATATGATATCCGTGCCGATGCCGCCATTCATACCGTCTATGAAAAAGCTGCGGTCGGTCGCATTGGAAGTTCTGCCGTCGCTGATATGGTCAACACCATCGGAATCCGTAAAGAGAAGTACGTCAAACAGGGAATGTTCGGCAAGGTTGTCCAGCATGGAAAGAGTGATGACGGGTTCGGTCAGTACGTCTTCTATAAAATAAGCATAAGTGGTGATCAGATCCAGAGCGTTGTTGAGTTCTTCGTCTATTTTGACAGCTGTCTGGCGCGCAGAGTCGGCGGCATAGATTTTATTCTGTTCTTCCATCCGCCGGCTGTTCTGCGATGTATACCAGAAAAACAACAGGATGATCGCTGTCAGGAGAAACAGGACATATGCAATGTCCTGCAGTGTTTTTTTACGTCTCATATGCTTAGCCCTCAATTCGATTGTCTGTTAGCTTATTTTAACACGATTAAAGGGACTCAACAATAATTACCACAGATATTTCTCCGCAGTGTGGATCGAAAAGTTAAAATTGCGCAGATGCATCTCCTCGGACAGTTCTTCAATCTTCAGATAATACAGACGCATCCAGTTCAGTTCATCTACGGCGTCTTCTTCCGGATTCAGACAGGTTCTGATCTCCTCATAGCTTTCCGGCAGGCCTTCTTTGCGGATGTATTCATTCGCTTCCTTAATATAGAAGTTGTACCTGTCATCAAGCAGGATCGGTGCGGCATCCGCCGACAGGGTGGAAAGATACCGCTGGTTGTCGTGAATGTCATAATCGTTCAGAAGGGTCATATGCTCCTGGTTTAGATTATAGCGGGCAATCCAGTAGTCTGGACGGGAGAAGGAAAGCACAATATAAAAAACGGTGACCACTGCCATGCCATAAGGAAAGAGCGGAAAGCTGTTCTTATAGATAAATACCGTCATGCCCATCATCAGCAGGAAGATAACAGACAGCGCCCAGAGAACGAGGATCCGCAGCAGCGTCAGGTTATAGCGGTTGATGTACATGAGCATTCGCAGGGCGCTTGAAAAGATCATGATAAAAGTGCACCCGGAAAGAACCGTGAGCAGGATCCGCAGCACAATATTTTCCCGGAAAAAACAGAGGAAAATAAGTACAATGATCAGGTTTAAAATACATACGGCAAGCAGCTGGAAAAATCCTTCTCTGGCATAGCTGGAATAAGTATAACCTTCTGGAAGACGCATGTTTCCGATAAAAAGATACAGAATCTGTATCACACTGAAGATCAGGTAGACGAAGCAGAGCGCCGCCGTAATGATGATGGCGATAACCGGTTCCTGCGTCCTGTGATCCGTCCGCTCTTCTTTGACGTTTTTCATGGCAAGCGCCGCATAGACTGCATAGGAGCAGAAGAACACGACAATCGTCATAAACAGAGTGCCGAAAACGGTCTCAAAATTGATGGATTCCAGTATGCGTGAAAAAATCTCGGCAAATACCGCGTCTGCGCTGGCTAAGAGCATGGTAACAAACAGAAGCAGCGGAATGGTGATGGCAATACCGATCAGTACAGGAAAGAAATAAGAATTTTTCCCTGTTTTCTTCTGTTTCTGTGCATCGGCGTAAGCCGCCATATCGCCAAAAGGGCGGAACAGACAGCAGGTCGCCGTACCGACCGTCTGGAAACAGGCAGTAAAATATTTGGGCAGATCCCAGTTCAGATCGTTGTACATCATATGCAGCATCAGAATAAGAGCCAGCAGGAAAATGCCGCATTTGTTAAAAAACAGAAGCAGCGGGGAATCAGTGAGGCAGTTGGAGATCCCCAGAAGCTGAATGCTGACAAGATAGAATATGTTGCTTTTTTTGTACGGAACCCCTAACTTTTGCATAGAGAAGAAGAAATAAAAGAGGGTTCCTGCGACGAAAAAAGGGTAGGTGATCCCGGATGCATTCTTATACAGACAAAAGGTGTAGAAGATCGCATAGAGCAGGCTGCCGATACCGAAGAAAGAAAAATGTTCTTTCATAGTCTTCGTGTAGACGGTGTCGGGCTTTGGAGTGTAGGCCAGCTGGTATGCCGCGTAAGGATTGTTTCCGGTGGGGGAGGATGCGGCAGGGTAGGGGCTGTTGTTCTTAGGTTTCGTTTGTTCTGTTTGTTGCATAAGTGGATTCCTTTCTTATCATAAATATAAAATATCATTTTCCGGTAGCTTCCGGAGAATCTTCGTCTTCCACATACTGCAGCAGATCCCCGGGCTGGCAGCCCAGCGCTTTGCAGATCTCGTTTAAAGTGGAGAGACGGATTGCTTTTGCTTTGTTATTTTTTAAGATGGACAGATTCGCAAGGGTGATATCAATTTCGCCTGCTAGTTCGGTCAGTCCTTTCTTGCGCATCGCCATCATTACATCCAGATTAATGATGATTGCCATGATAGCCTCCTTCATTGTATTTTGTCGTTATGTCATGCTGTCTTTTAAACATCTGCAGGTATTTTCATATACTTTTAAATAGTCAGATCGTTTTCCAGCTTATAGGTCACTGCCTTGTCAAAAACGCCCGCTAATACTTTGCTGAAAAGCCCCGCGATCACAAAGACAAGGATGATGATAAAGATGGAGGGCGTGATAAAGATAAAGAGACGGCACGCGGTAATGACTGCAATAAAAAAGCTGTAGGTACTCATCTTCTCAAGACTCTTCACATTTTCACGGATAAAGCAGTCATCGTCGATGACCGTTCTGAACATCCTGCGCAGCTGCTGTACGATCAGAATGGCAAATATGCCGGACAGGAAAAGCACGACGCACAGAGAATAATAATTTTCAGCAAAATAGGTGCTGTATCTGCCGTAAAACCTGACACTGAATGGCAGCGTTATGATAACGAGAATACCGGAGTAAAACATAAAATCGAGCAGGTATTTGGTAAAAAGGGTCAGTTTGTCTTTCATGGGAATAGTCAGTCCTTCCTTTCTGTGGTTTGTGATATATCATTCTGTAAGGATACAGTAGCATTATTGGAAATGAATGTCAATAAAAATTTATCGAATATCAATAAAATATTATTCTCTATCAATAAGAATATAAAAAACGGCATTCTCTGTTCTTCGGTTTCAGAGAATGCCGTTTTATCACATGTCGTGGTGGTCTATTGCAAAACTGCCTGAAAAGTCATATCTTTTGTGACGGGCATGGTATGATCGGGAAGGCTGCCGTCTTCTGCAGAAGTCCAGGCGACTACATTTGCATGTTCGGCGGGCACCTGCGGAAATTCCGGAAGGGTATCGTTATCCAGAACATACAGGGTGTCATAGACGGCTCCCTCGATCAGTAGTGTGACTGTGTGGACAGGAATCTGTGCGATCCATGCCCGGTCGAGAAAATCCTTACGTGCTTTGATATAATCCGCAATAAAGGTTATCTGTTCCGACCGGTCACCGCTGTATCCGTTTTTGGCATACTGATCCTCCCAGCGCGCTTGATCCATGGCGGCGGAAGCGGCAGTGATCTCGTCCAGCATCGGCAGTATTTCGTCAGCCAGAAGCGTCAGATAAGGGCTGATTTCCTGCGCATAACAGGAAACGATCTTCTCATAGACTTCCGGTTTATGATACAGGCTTTGGAACCAGACCGAGGAATCACTGTGGGATGCCAGTCTGGACAGGCGCTCCGGGGATGTGGAGATCTGCCCCAGATATGCGGGCGAATTCCCCCAGGAAACATCGTAATCCCAGACAGGCCCGGCGTACAGACGGCCGTCAATGGTATCCGAATCCTTGTAGAAATAAGAGCTTGCCACACCGCCGTCATAGTTGGCAGTAACTTCTTCCAACAGATATTTACGGACAAAAGAATCTACATCGATCAGGTCCTGATAAGATTTTCCGGTAGTGCCGTCGATGCCTTCTGCAGAGAGAATGGCATTCTCTACACTTTGGACATAGCTGTCGATATAAGCGATCTGCGCTTCCGAGGTATACTCCGGGTCACGGACAATAAAGCACTCCTTCGCTTCTGTTATAAAATAACTTTCGTTTATTTCCACTTCTTTTAAAAATCTGTTATCGAAATCCCGTTCAATAAGATAACCGCCGGTGATGTCCTCAGGATCATTGGGAATCTGTTTTGCTTTGGTGGTATCCGTCCACGCCGTCTCATAGGTACTTAGATCTTCTGTCTCATTTTCATGCTCGGTGGCCTTCTGCAGATCCGAAAGCAGGAGGCGGTTTTCCTGAATCTCAATTTTTTCCACAACGTAATAATTACCGACATATTCTTTATTTACATACAGATCGACAAAGGTTCCTTCTTCCGACTGCGGCAGGTTAAGATGACCGGCCAGGCTTCTGGAAAGGGCATTGCGGATCAGGGAGGAATCGGCCGAATTGGAGACGAAGACCCATTTTTTCCCTGGTTCCATGTCAAGAAAAGGAGCGTCTTGTGTCAGCTTGATCTGGTAGGGCTTTTTGTCAAATTCTGTGTAGGAAGTGTTACCCCGGCCCTTAATGTATTCGAGAGAATGCTCCAGGCTGAAACTGCCGTCCGGTTCCAGTACCTTGATCGTTCCTGGCTCTTTTATATTTTTGTCGCTGTTGATCTGGTCGGAGGTCCCGGATTCAGTTTCGATAAAAACTGCCGGGATATGTTCTGAATACAGCCAGACCACGGAATCAGGGTCGATGTTCTCAGAGAGTTCCGGCTCCAGTCCTGCCTCCCTGCAGGCAGAAGGCAGAAAGGCATAATACTGTCCGTTCTTTGGCCAGAGGCTGATTTCCAGTCCGGCCACGTTAAAATGCAGGGAGTCTTCATTTGCCAAAATATGGTTGTCAGCTCCTGTGTCGGAAGATTGACTGCCTGCTGCGTTGTCAGTTCCTGCGTCAGAAGATTGACCGTCTGTTGTGTTGTTTGTGTTAACTGCAGCCAGGGCAGAGGCAGCTTCGGCTTCGGTTTCTAATTCCGCCGCTCTGCTTTTTTCCAGAACATGGGAGATGACGGTCACACATATAACTGCGGCAAAGAGAACGCCCGCATACAGGCAGGCGGTGTATTTTCTGTTCATTTTCTGTAACTATGCTCCTCTGTTTTTATGATAAAGCGATGGACAATCCTACCGGACAGTGGTCCGAACCCATGATATCTTTATAGATAACGGCGTCCTGCAATGCGTCTTTCAGAGAATCCGACACAAGGAAATAGTCGATACGCCAGCCTGCGTTCTTGGCTCTGGCACTGAAACGGTAGGACCACCAGGAATAGGCGCCTTCCAGATCGGGATAAAAGTGCCGGAAGGTGTCGATAAAGCCGGCTTTGGTCAGAGCTGTAAATTTGTCCCGCTCTTCGTCCGTGAAACCGGCGTTTCTGCGGTTGGTCTTCGGATTTTTGAGGTCGATCTCCTTATGGGCAACATTCAGGTCACCGCAGAAGATGACGGGCTTCTTTTCTTCCAGTTTCTTTAGATATGCGAGAAAGTCATCTTCCCAGCACATGCGATAGTCAAGCCTTGCAAGCTCATTTTGTGAGTTGGGGGTGTAGACGGTGATAAAATAAAATCCGGGAAATTCAAGCGTGATCACGCGTCCCTCGTGGTCGTGTTCCTCGACTCCGATGCCGTAGGAAACCGAAAGAGGCTCCGTCTTCGAGAAGATAGCCGTGCCGGAATAACCCTTTTTCTCCGCATAATTCCAGTACTGGTGATAGCCCGGAAGATCCAGTGTGATCTGTCCTTCCTGCAGCTTCGTCTCCTGCACGCAGAAAAGATCGGCGTCCTCGGCCAGCAGAAATTCGGTAAATCCCTTGCCCACACAGGCTCTTAAACCGTTAACATTCCATGATATAAATTTCATAATATCTTCCTTTCTTTTGTGTTCTCTTGAAAAGCGAACTGTTCACTGTCTATTTATAATATTCTTTGATCAGGTCGTCCACGATCTCCTGCGAAAGATCATACATGCCGTCCAGCCGTTGTTCGTAATTGTCTTTCGTCAGCCGGGCTTCTCCTTTGGAAAGTCTGTCATAGATATAGTAGTTGATATCTTTGGAAAAGTGGATCATATCCATATAATTGTCCAGGTTCGTGATGATATCCCTGTCGTCTTGATAGAAATAAACTTCCGCATTGTCATATTCCAGCAGAGCCGCAACAGCCTGTTTTTCATTGTAGATCACGGCGTCCCGTTCACCGCTCCTGCAGGCGTTATCCCACCAGAGCATGGAGTAGGGCGGAAAAAAGAATTTGAAAGTAGTCTCCGGGTGCGCCTCCAGCTGTGCCGTGAGCAGGGCGATATTTCCGGCCAGTTCTTCGCTGTTCGCAGTTTCGGGCTGCATCTCTTTGACTGCAGGCAGACGGGTATAAAGGCCCATCGCCATTTCCCGGCTGAAATGCTTCCACTGTGCCCAGTTGTAGGAGTCCCCTTCGTCATAATCACTGAGCAGGGAAAAAGCCAGCATATGAGGCAGTTTATTCATCAGCACATCCTTATTGAGCAGATAGGGATAGTCGTTCAGCGGATTTTTGTCGTATAAATACATCGGACAGCCGGTGGATTCATAAGTCGGCTGTGTGCTGGCTGAGAGGGAGGAAGGGTCGATGTTGTAAAAAACATATCTCAGGTCATGTTTCTCAAAGGCGCTGTCGAGCAGATAACACAAATCGGCGGTGGCGCCGTAGGAACGGATGGCCTTGATCGTCTGACAGCCGAATCCCTCATCAAACCAGTGGTTATTATAATTCTCGCACACCGAAGAACCCACGATCAACGCGTCGTAGTCAAAAGTGCGCAGTGTGCCGATGCACTGGTATTCTTTATCCGTCAGCACGGCTTTGAGACCGGGCAGAGGCTTGTGATAATGATAAAAAGGATCAAAGACAACCACCACGGCGATGACGGCCGAAAGCAGCAGGATGCTTCTTATAAAAAAAGATCTGATAAATTTTCTGTCGGCTTCCATAGTTTTCTCCATTTCTGCGCTGCTTTTTGCGCTGCTCATTTAAGCTTTCCTGTGTAGTCTGTCTGCGCCGGTCTGCGGCTAAAAGTTGAAATACAAAAATGTGCTGACCTGTGACAGCGATACGATGCACCAGATCAAGAGGATGCAGATAAGCCAGCATCTTTTGGAGGTCAGTTCGCCCCGCATGGTTCTCTCCAGCGCAGTGGGCCGAAAAACAAGCCAGAAGGAGAGCACAAACAGCAGAAGAAGAAAAACAAGATACATATAGCGCACCAGATCCGGAGAAACCATCTCCAGCGCCTGTTTGATCACATACAGCTCGGAGATATCCAGCTGCGCGGCAATTTCATAGATCTTCCCGGTAAAAGTTCCGGAGAAAAGATTCTTAAACAGCTGCATGGCGCCGGCCATACTCTGGCTGCGGAAGAAAAAGAGGGACAGGTTAAAGAGAGTAAAGGTAAAGATCCAGCCCAGCCAGGCAGGGATATGATACCGCGCCGGCCTTTTCTCTTCGCGTCCGCTTATGCCGATGACGCCAAGGTTGTCCCACACGACCAGCAGGCCCTGCATAGCGCCCCAGGCCACATAAGTCCAGGCCGCCCCGTGCCAGAGGCCGCTGAGCAGAAAAACGATGAAAGTATTCAATAACATACGTGCTTTTCCCTTTTTGCTGCCGCCCAGAGGGATATATACATAGGTGATAAAAAAGCGTGACAGCGTGATATGCCATCTCTGCCAGAATTCCTTGATGCTGCAGGAACGGTAGGGCGCGTCGAAATTGACAGGCAGTTCTATATTGAACATCCTGCCGAGGCCGATCGCCATATCGGAATAACCGCTGAAATCAAAGTACAGTTCGAACGCATAGGCCAGTATCACCGCCACGGTGGAAACACTGTCCAGAGAAAAAGTCTGCGCAAACCCGTAGTTGGCCACAAGGGCGAAGGTATCCGCCAGCAACACCTTCTTGGCGAGTCCGAGGACGAAAAGGTAGATACCGCGGGCGAAAGAAGAAGCATCCGGACAGCGGCGGGAATGATCTTCAAACTGAGGAATCATTTCTTTGTATAAGACGATCGGCCCGGCAATCAGCTGCGGGAAAAAAGTAACAAATGTTATGTAATTAATGAGGGAATAATGTTCGCATTTTCCGAGACATCTGTCAACCACAAAGGATAATTGCTGGAAGGTAAAGAAACTGATCCCCAGCGGCAGCAGGATGTGTTTGAGCGTGTAGTCCGTCTGAAAGATAAAGTTTATATTTTCTATAAAGAAATCATAATATTTAAAGTAGAACAAAATGCCCAGGTTTAACACAACGCCTGCCAAAAGCCCGGTGCGGCGAAAGAGCAGGGTGTGCCGGCTGTCTGCGGGAACCCGCGTAAGCAGCCGGCTGAGGGCATAGTTCAGCCCGATGCTGACCAGAATGATCGCCAGATAATAGAGATTAAAATAACCGTAGAACCACAAAGACATACCGGCCAGGAAAAGATTGGCCAGTTTGTATTTTTTATAAAAGTTAAGTCCGTACCAGCCCAGCAGTACGATGGGCAGAAAGATAAAAATAAAAATATATGAATTAAATAACATTTGGAATTAATGATCCTTTCTGAAATCAGACTTTTGTTTTGTAAAAAATTAATGGTGTTATATGCAGATTATAATAAAAACGTATGTTATTTATACATATTTTTCATAGAAAGGCAAAAACTAGTACCGGATACAGTATAACAAATCGAATGTGCAGAAACAAGAAAGAAAGTATTAAATAACAATTCCTAAAAGTCATCAAGGAGGGTATTATGAGAAAATTTGTCACAGGAATTTTGGTCACAACGATGTTTCTTTTATCAGGGTGCGAAGAACAGCTGCCGGAGGATGAGCTGGTCGATCAGGGCCGGGCATTTGAGATGGAGAAGACAGAGGATGATCTGGAAGCAAGCAGTTTTCCCATGTTAAACAGGGAAAAATTTATCCCCCTTACAGAATTGAAGGAAAATGTCAAAGACCTTTTGGGAGACAACTACTGGCCGGAGGTAGATCTGACAAAGGAAGAGCTGGCGTCGAAAACCGGCATCACCGAGGATATGTATGTGGATTTTCTGGCAGAAAAGCAGGTACTGGATGCCCATATTGATACGATGATCATTGTGCAGGCCAAAGAGGCGTATGTGGGAACGGTGGAACAGGCCCTGGAGGATTACCGCACGGCCATCATAGAGGAAAACCGCGACCATCCGCAGAATCTGGGCAAGGCCAAAGCCTCCCGGATGGAGACGATCGACAATTATGTCTGTTTCGTGCTGCTGGGCGCGGATACGACCGCCATCGCCGAACAGGGAGAAGAGCAGCTGATTGATTACTGTCAGGAAGAGAATGAACGGGCACTGTATGTGCTGGAGCAGGATATATTGGAGCAGCTGCGGGATTGAGTGAATATTTCCGGAGCCGTTCTGCAGCATGTTTGAAACTTGATAATGACACACAGAACATGTTTGTGTAAAATGAAAGCGGACCGGGAGACAGGCAGGTGGAACCGCAGACCGCTTTTTATGGCTGTAAATCTGCAAATTGAGGAAGGAGTATTCTACAAATGAACACAGATGATAAAGAAATCAGACTGATCGCCACAGATCTGGACGGAACATTGCTCAATTCCCGCAAAGAAGTTCCGGCAGAGTTCGAGGAATGGGTATGCGCACATTCCGGCATCAAAACGGTGATTGCCAGCGGCCGGCAGTACTATAATATAAGGAAGCTGTTTCCAAAAGCAGCCGACAGAATGATCTATCTGGCGGAAAACGGCGGGATGGTAGTCGAAAACGGGGAAGTCATCTATGCATGTACGATCAGGGAAGAAGATGTGTTAGACTGCATTGAGCGCTTTCAGGAGAAGGAAGGCCATGTGGTCATTGTCTGCGGCGAAAAATCGGCGTATATGTGTCATGCCGGTGAAGATGCGGAGCGGAACGCACACATGTATTATGAAAATCTGAAATTTGTGGAAGACCTGAGGGGCTGTGTGCAGGAAGATCATATGATCAAGATCGCGGTTTTCTTTGGAGATTATGATGCGGATACATATTACAGGGGCATGGAGAAAGTGCATGACAGGCTTAATGTGGTATTGTCCGGTGAGTGCTGGATCGATATTGCCAATAAGGAAGTGTGCAAAGGTGCGGCCCTGAAATTTCTGCAGGACAGATACGACATAAGCGCCGATGAGAGTATGGCGTTCGGGGATTTCCTCAATGATGAAAGTATGCTTCTGCAGTGTACGGAAAGCTATGCCATGAGCAATGGACATCCGCTCTTGAAGGAAAAGGCGCGCTATATCGCGCCGTCCAACGATGAGGATGGCGTGATGAAGATTCTGCGTGCTGTTATACTTTTGTAATTGTTCCCGTTCATGATGTGTGATAGTATCAAATTAAGCATTTTAAAAGACAAATTTACAAATAACGGCGTAGCATAAATGGAGGGAGTTCATACATGATATTTCGAGTTGGCGTTGGAGAATCTGATTTTGCCGCACTGCGCAGGTCGGGTAAATACTATGTGGATAAAACGGCTGTCATGTATGAGCTTGTGGAAGAGACGGAAAATAAAGTCACGTTGTTTACCAGACCGCGTAGATTCGGTAAGACATTGATGATGAGTATGCTCTCCAATTTTTTCAGTATCAGGAAAGACAGCAGGGAAATCTTCGAAGGACTCGGGATTACGGCGTATAAAGAGTTTTGTGAAAAGTGGATGAATCAATCCCCGGTGCTTTTTCTTTCTTATAAAGATGTCGAGGCGGAGACTTTTGAGGGCGCCTACAGAATGCTGAAAACAAAACTGGCAGATCTATGTAAAGAATTGGATTTCTTATTAGAAGAAACAGCAGTTAATTCTGCGGACAGGGATATTTTCAGGAAATTAATGTTCAAAACGGCAGAGGAAGATGATGTCAAGAATTCATTAAAAACCATTATGCGTATGCTGTACGCCGTTTACGGCAGGAAAACGATTCTTCTAATCGACGAATACGATGTGCCGCTTGCCAGGGCCAGTGAGAAGAACACGGTTGAGAATGCATACTATTCCGCTATGCTGGATGTGATCAAGGGCATGATGGGCACTGCGTTAAAGAACAATGAATTTCTGGAGTTTTCGGTGATCACAGGATGTCTTCGTATCGCGAAGGAGAGTATCTTTACCGGTACCAATAACTTTGCGTCTTACTCTGTCTTAGATGCGGATTTTTCTGAGTATTTTGGATTTTCGGAAGAAGAAGTGGAGAAAATGCTGCTCGCAGCTGACAGACAGGATAAGGCGGATTTGATCAAAGAATGGTATGACGGGTACATATTCGGTGACAGTTTTCTATATTGCCCCTGGGATGTGATGAACTATATGTCAGCTCTGAAAAAGAGAGAAAATGCAAAACCGAAAAACTATTGGAAAAACACGAGTCACAATGGCATACTTCTTACTTTTGTCAAAAGAACCGATTTCAAAGTAAGGGGCAAATTTGAGATCCTTATGAATGGAGGAACGATCACGCAGACAATCTCAGATGAGTTAACCTACGATACGCTGCATTCCTCGGAAGATAACCTGTGGAGTGTGATCTTGATGACCGGTTATCTGACAAAAGCGGATGCAGGAGAAGAAGGAGAAACCGTAAGACTAAAAATTCCAAACAGAGAGATTGCGTCTATTTTTGAAGATACGGTCGTGAAATTATTTCAGGATACAATGGACGAAAACTGTCGGAAAGATATGATGGAAGCGCTCTGGAGAGGAGATGAACGGGAAGTCTCTGAGGCGATTTCCAATCTTTTGTGGAAGACCATAAGTTATAATGATTATCATGAGGATTATTATCATGCTTTTCTTGCGGGCGCTTTCGTTGGACTGGGTTACGAAGTGGAATCCAATAAGGAGAAGGGACTTGGAAGACCGGATATATTCTTGAAGGATGATGATAACCGCCGTGTCATAATTATTGAAACCAAGAGGTCGAAGAAAGAAGACAATCTGGGTCAGGACTGTGACAGGGCAGTTAATCAGATTCTCAGTAAAAAATATGCGGAGGGACTCTATGGCTATACGCAGATTCTTTGCTATGGAATCGCTTTCTTTCAGAAGCAGGCCAGGGTGAAGAGGGTGTTGTGAAAAAACTTCTGTCATTATTGACCCACTGACCGCAAATTTTAAGAAACCGTTCAGGCTCGATTCCAATTTATTGCGTATAGATGATACTTCCATTCATAAATCTCTTAGGGAATGTCTTGCAAACGCCCTTATTCATGCTGATTTCCATGGACGACGTGGCACTATGGTCGATAAGGAATTTCGTAAAATTGTAATTGCAAATCCGGGCACATTTCGTATCGGTATTGATGAAGCGATTGCCGGTGGTATCAGTGATGCACGAAATGGAAGAATTTTTAATATGTTTGCACTGATCAATGTGGGCGAACGTTCCGGTACAGGAATCTGTGACGTATACCATATCTGGGCAGAAAATGGATTTAAGGAGCCTTCTTACGTTGAAACAGTCGATCCTGACCGCATTGTTCTTACCCTTCAAATGGATCCTTATGATAATGGTGATGATGGTAATGATGGTAATAATGATGGTAATGATGGGAGTCTTACACAGAATGAAATATATGTCTTACAGGTTATATCCAAAATGCCTGCTCTGTCAGCTTCTAAAATTGCTGCTGCAACAGGAATCTCAAAGCCATCCGTAGAGCGGGCGCTCCGTTCTTTAAAAGAAAAGAAGTATATCCGCAGAGAAGGATCAACCCGGGGCAGATGGATCATTTTGAAGGAAAGATACAGGAGAGTATAGTGTACAGGATTGGTATATGTGACGACGACGAGGCTTTTTGTGGACAGATGGAAGGATATCTTGCGGTTTATGCGCGGAAAACAGGAAATGTTATTGTCACGGAGATATTTCTTTCGGGAGAGGCATATCTGGAATTTATGGAAAATTGGCGCTGCCGGGACAGCAATTTTGACAGAAAGCGGATTGTCCGCCATGCCATTGGCGGCAGGATGCTATCTGTCTGGATGCCTGGTTGGGACTGTGGTCGGGGCGGTCATGATCACCGGAGGCAGGCCGTTGGAGCTTTTGCAGGATAAGGAGTAGTGGATGTGCAGGAGAAAGAGAGAGGAGTAAGAAACCTTATGGATACATTGACTTTGGAACATATTTCTTATCAATATAAGAAAGCGGACAGGGAGGTCCTGAAGGATGTGAACTGCCGCTTTTCCAGCGGAGAGATGGCGGCGGTCATCGGGCCTTCTGGTTCCGGAAAGACTACGTTCCTGTCCATCCTGGCAGGGTTGGACATGCCAACGTCTGGGACGATCCGGATGGACGGACAGGATATGCTGGGGATGGACAGGGATCTGTGGCGGCGCAGGGAAGTGGCTGTGATCTTCCAGTCTTTCCAGCTGTTTCCGCGGCTGACGGTGTTAGAGAATGCCATGTTTCCTTTGGAACTGAATGGGACGTCCGGAAAAGAGGCAGCCAGAGAGGCGAAAGCTAATCTGAAGCTCGTGGGACTTGCAGAAGAAAAGTTCAAGCGTTATCCGGCAAACCTGTCCGGCGGGGAACAGCAGCGGGTGGCTATTGCCCGCAGCCTGTCCAGTGGGGCAAGGATCCTGCTGGCGGATGAACCTACCGGAAATCTGGACGAGGAGAATACAAAGAATATCATTTCCATTTTCAGGCGTCTTGCCCATGAGCTGGGCTACTGCATCATCGTGGTAACCCATGATAATGAGATCGCAGCCATATCGGATGCAGTGTGGAAAATGACGGATGGAGAGCTTGTGCACTATGAAGCGGTCTAGGGATAGATTGGCAGGGGTTGCTGCATTTCCGGTATCCGTGATGGACAGGTCGGTGAGCTGGATTGATTTCACCTGAAAAGAGTGTTATTATAGATAAATACAATACGATAAAATATAACATCAGAATACAATATATTTTTATTGCTATACGAGGGAGGAACAATATGAAAACAAAAGCATTGTTAAAATGCATCGGTTTAATCTGCATATGGTTCCTGTCTCTGCAATTTTTTTCGATTCTGTTCCGCAATGCAGATATCACCAGGATTTTGTCCATATTGATCGTGGGTATTCTGGTTTTCTGCATGAACAGAAAGAATCATTATATCTGTTTTGTGCCCGAGGAAAAACCGCGGATGCAGATCATCCTGCTGGCGTTACTGTCCGGAATTGGTCTGTCATTTTTTAATATGATCTCTGCATTACAGTTTATGCTGAGCGGGGCAATGGAGGAAATGGCACAAGTACAGACAGATGATGTGAGTATCTCACTTTTGTATATTGTCCTTAGCGTGGCAGGTGCGGTCGTGGAAGAATTATTTTTCAGAGGAATTCTTTTGAATCTATGCCGGCCATATGATAGAGCGGCGTCTGCAATTATCATATCGGCTGTGCTTTTTGCGGTGATGCATTTAAGTCCCCTGATGATGCTGCATACTTTTATTTCAGGGCTTGTATTCGGTTACTTTTATTATCATACGGAAAATATTTACATACCCATACTTATGCACCTGACGAATAATCTGTTGTGGTCAACTGCGTTGAATGCCTGGCTGTTTGGCCCGTTTATGTCATTAACGGGAGAGTTGCAAGGGGCGGTTATCATGGTTGTGGCGGGTCTTGTCATGGTCATTTGTTCGACAGCAGTTTTTACACAAAAATATGTAAAGTGATCATAACATCGTTTCGCAGTATTTTATGAAAGATTTGCCGAAACAGCTTTTGTTCAAGTGCTCTATGAAGTAGTTTAAAGACAGATTCCGGCAGAGCGTATCTTTGGACAGGATGTTGTGAGAAAATTCCGGAAAAATTAAATTATAAATATCGAAATGATAGAACAGTATATTATTTTGGTAGAATATTTTGTATTAAAATGACAAGGATATCTGTAATGAAAGAAAGAGAAGAACTGTTAAGAGTAGGAAAATATAATTTAAAATTTAATGAATTATTAGGGATAGATATAAAGGATTTTGAAATATATAGATCGAAAGGTTTGCCGTCACATATGGTTAAGCGAAAACATTTTAATTGTTTGAGGTATATTGACTATATACCAGATATCATATTAGAACCTGATTATATTGGAGTGAATCCTAATGAACAAGGGTTAAGTATAGAACTTATTAAAAGATATGCTGATAATGTTTTAATTGGAGTAAAGCTGGATGCAGAAAAAGAATATCTTTATGTTTCTACTATGCATGATGTACAGGAAGCAAAAATTACAAGGCGGTTACATAGCGGAAGAATTAAGGCATTCTCGGTTGACAATGTGGGGCAGGAATAGTATATTATTAAGTATAAAAGAATATGTTAGTAATGAGCATGATTATTTTTGAGGTCGGAAATGGTTCCCGACGCACTCTGAAAAGAGTACCTGAGATGATGGATACACCGCCCATCCAAAAATAATCATGCTTTTTTAATATTATTCCATCGCTACTTCGCTACATGCTCATTGCGCCACTGTCTTGGCGAGATCCCATACACATTCTTAAACGCTCTGGAAAAATGCAGCTGGTTCGGATAGCCCACTGCATTTCCGGTATCCGCAATGGACAGGTCGGTGAGCCGCAACAGCTCGGTGGCCTTGGACATGCGGTAGGAGATCAGGAAATCCTGGGGCGACTTTCCCATATTTTCATGGAAGATCTTGCCGAAATAGCTTCTGTTCAGGCCGCAGGCGGCCGCGATATCCTCCACGGAGATATCGTTCTGGAAGTTCTGCTCGATGAAGGAAATAGCCTCTTTGATGTAGAAATCACGCAGGCTGTTTCCTCTGCTGACCTCAGAGGAGGAAGCGGAACGTATAAAACTGTCAATAAAGAGAAAGAGGTGCCCGATCAGGTGGAAGGGGGACTCATTCTTATGGTTGACGATATAAAGCATTTCTGATTTCATCGTATCTGCGATGTCTTTATAGCGCGCTCTGTAGACAGGCTGGCTTGGGCTTAAGCCGGTCAGCTCCACGGCTTCCTTGGCGCGCAGTCCGTCGAATTCAATCCAGACATATTCCCACGGGATCTCATGATCCGCTATGTAGGTGCAGACCTGATGGGGAAAGATCATGAATCCCTGGCCGCTTTTTATCTGATAATTGACGGATTTGCCCGATGTGTTCTCGGCAATCAGCGTGCCGGTGCCGGACAGGCAGTAATGGAAGAGATAATGGTTTCTGGCAGCAGGGCCGAAGGAGTGGGAGGGATCGCACTGCTCCCATCCGAACTGGTATAGACCGAGATCGACAAAATTTTCACTGGGAAAAACTGAGAAGATCACTTCACTCATACATTCCTCCGTTCCGGGGAGTCATGCTCCGCTCATCTGTGGACGTTATTCAGGGTAACATCAATATTCAGCTTATAGGGATTACGGTAAAAAGTAATCTGAACTGTTTCTTAACCTGATTATATACCAAAATGCTACTAAACTTCAATTAATTGGCATAAAAACAGCATTAAGGTATATAACATATAAAATAAGGCTATTTATGGATAGCAAAATGGTATATTACAATGCAAATATCAAATCAGGGAAGGAGATATGCTATGTTAAGGAGGAAAGTAAAATACCTTGGCGCGGCGGTTTGCAGTGTTGCTGCAATGGCGGTTGCCGGGGGATGTGGAAACTCGGCTGGCGATGGTAAGGTTGAAGTTGAGATCGTTCAGTACAAGCCTGAGGCGGCCAACTATTTCACTGCTGTGGAAGAGGAATTCAACGCAACACACGATGACATCCGTTTAAAGATCAGTTCTCCCAATGATGCGATGACGATCTTAAAGACGAGATTCATCAGAGAGGATTATCCCGACATCATAGGAATCGGCGGAGACATCAACTATTCTTATTTCATGGATGCGCAGATCCTGGAGGATATTTCTGATTATGAAGGACTTGCGAATATCAATCAGGGATATCTGGAAATCGACGAGGCGCTTAAGTTTGTGCCCATTGAGGGAACTTATGCAGTGCCTTACGTGGCCAACGCGGCAGGAATTTTGTACAACAGGGATATGTTCGAGGAGCATGGCTGGACGATCCCGACAACCTGGGACGAATTACTTACTTTGTGTGACACCATTCAGGGAGAAGGGATCCAGCCTTTCTATTTCGGTTTCAAGGATACCTGGACCTGCCTTGCACCGTGGAATGCGATGGCGGTAGATCTGGCTCCGGCGGATGCATCCAAGCAGGTAAACCGCGGGGAGACCACATTTGCCAAAGAGTACCGGGAAGTATCCGAGAAATATCTGGAACTGCTGCAGTACGGACCGGAAGATCCGTTTGCGTATGGCTATAATGACGCATGTACGGCGTTTGCAAGAGGCGAATCCGCCATGTATCCGATCGGAAGCTATGCGGCTCCGCAGATTCTGTCCGTGAACCCGGACTTAAATCTGGATTCTTTCGTTATGCCGGCCAATGACGCGGCGGACGGCAATACCCTGAATTCCGGTATTGACCTGCAGTTCTGCGTGACGGCAGGATGCAAGAATAAGGAAGCGGTCTATGAGGTGCTGGATTTCCTTTATGAAGATGAGAACATCCAGAAGTACATTGACGCGCAGACAGCTATCCCCTGTAAGGACGGAGACTTCACGCTTCCTTCCATTCTGGACGGCATGACAGATTATATCACATCCGGCAATATGACGGACTATCAGGATCACTATTATCCGTCAGAGATGGCAGTGGATGCGCAGATTCAGACTTTCCTGTTAAATCAGGATGTGGACGCTTTCCTGGAGAAGTTTGATAAGGACTGGCTGCGGTACAACAGGGATATCATCCGGCTGGTACAGGATTATGAAAAGCAGCACGGAAACGCGAATTGACCGCGAATTAGTGAGAAAGGAGAGCATGCATAATGAAATTAGGAAAAAATGAGAGAAAAACAACATTTTTATTGATCACCATTCCGATTCTTGCCCTGTTTATCTGCTTCAATACCATTCCGTTGATCCGCGGTGTGATATACAGTTTTACGAATTTCAGGGGCTTCGGAAAGTATGACTGGGTAGGCTTTAGAAACTATATCGATCTGTTTTCGGATGTTCGTGTGGGCAAGTCCTACTGGTTTACGTTTAAGCTGTCGATCGTAACGACCGTTGTGGTTAATGTTTTAAGCCTGCTGCTGGCGCTGGCGCTTAACAGCTCCATCAAGGCCAAGAGCTTTTTCCGCGGCGCGTACTTTTTACCCAATATCCTGGGTGCGCTGGTTGTAGGTTACATTTTCAATTACTTCTTTACTTATATTCTGCCGGCTCTGGCGGACATGATCGGGATCGATGCGCTGCGCACCTCCATCCTGTCCAATCCGGGTGCGGCGTGGATCGGTATCATGGTTGTCTGTGCATGGCAGGCGATCGCCATGAATACGATCATCTATATCTCCGGCCTGCAGACGGTGCCGGAAGATGTGTATGAGGCAGGCGGCCTCGACGGTGCGACAGGCTGGAAGCAGTTTAAATACCTGACTTTCCCGCTGATCATTCCCTTTTTCTCCATCAACATGGTTCTGTGCGTGAAGAACTTCCTGATGGTGTTTGATCAGATCATGGCTTTGACCAAGGGCGGCCCGGCGCAGAGTACGGAGTCTATTTCCTACCTGATCTACAACAACGGTATGTCGGGCGGACAGTTCGGCTTCCAGAGCGCGAACGCGGTTGTATTCTTCATCGTGATCGTGGCGGTTTCCGTGGCGCAGATGAAATTTTCCGGTAAAAAGGAGGAGCAGTTATGACAATAAAGAAAACAAACAAAACAGCGATGATTGTCCTGATCCTTGGGCTTTCCACGATCATCCTGCCGTTGTACATGACGATAGTTATTGCATTCAAACAGCCCTCGGAAATGACAAACAGTATCAGCGGCATCCTGTCGCTGCCCAAGGCATGGAGCCTGAACAATTTCAGGGAAGCCATGGAGATCACAAATTTCTGGCGTTCCTTAAGCAACAGCTTACTGATCACGGCAGCGACCGTGGGACTGTCCATCGCGGTTCATTCCCTGATGGGTTATGCGCTGGGACGTAACAAGGCTCACAGCAAGTTCTACAGCTTCGTGTATCTGTTCATCGTCAGCGGTATGTTCGTGCCCTTTGCGATCCTGATGATGCCTCTGGCAAAACAGACGGCAGAGCTGGGACTGGCTAACTGGTTCGGCGTGATCGTGCTGTATGTGGTGTTCTACATGCCGATGAATGTACTGCTCTACTCTGGTTATCTGGTAAATATCCCGATGGCGCTGGAGGAGGCGGCGAAGGTGGACGGCGCTTCGACCTGGAGAACCTACTGGAAGATCATCTTTCCGATCATGAGGCCCATGCATGCAACGGTGGCAGTACTTACGGCGCTGGCGGTTTGGAACGACGTTATGACACCGCTTATTATCATGGCAGGTTCCGGACAGAATACGCTGCCTCTGGCACAGCTTAACTTCCAGTCGCAGTTCGGTACGAATTATAACCTGGCGTTTGCGTCTTATCTGCTTTCGCTGGTTCCGATCCTGATCTTCTACATCGTATGTCAGAAGCAGATCCTGAACGGCGTTGTGAACGGAGCGGTTAAGTAAAAACAAAGTGAATAAAATGTAAAATTATGGTATACTTGGAGCAGCCTTATGGCTTGCTTCAAGTATATTGTATCTCATAAAATACTTGAAGAAAAACGAAAAACAGTAAATATAAGAAAAAGGTTGGTGCGGCGTATGGCAATTCTATTTCAAGAGGAAAAGCGGATCTTCACATTACAGACAAAGCAGACGACCTACCAGATGAAGGTAGATGATTTCGGGTTTCTTTTGCATCTGTATTATGGGACGAAGGTGTCCGGCGATATGGATTATCTCTTGACTTATTATGACAGGGGGTTTTCGGGAAATCCGAATGATGTGGGGAACAACAGGACTTATTCCATGGACGTTCTGCCACAGGAATATCCGACTTTGGGAACAGGAGATTACAGAAACAGTGCGTTAGTACTGCGTGGTCATGACGAATCGGAGTGTTGTGATCTGCGGTATGCCGGATATGAGATTCGGGAAGGCAAGTATGAACTTGAGGGACTGCCGGCGGTGTATGCCGGGGAGAAGGAAGCACAGACGCTTAAGATCGTGCTGGAGGATAACGTGAGCAGGGTGCGCGTGCAGTTGTTGTACGGCGTGCTGGAAGACGAGGATATCATTACAAGAAGCGTGAAGATCACCAATTACGGCACAGCGTGTGTGGTTGTGGAGAAGGCGGCCTCGGCTTGTCTGGATTTTATCACGGGACAGTATGACCTGCTCAGTTTCTACGGAAGACATACGATGGAAAGGAATCTGCAGAGGATAAGGATCGGGCATGGAAGCCACAGTATCGGAAGCCGCAGAGGTACTTCCAGCCATCAGTATAATCCGGCGGTTATCGTGGCAGAGAAGAACACCACGGAGAATACCGGGGACTGCTACGGTATGGTTTTTGTCTACAGCGGGAATTTTCTCTGTGAGGCGGAGCAGGATCAGTTTGACCAGACGCGTGTGCTGATGGGACTGCAGAGTGATCTTTTTCATTATCCGCTGGAATCCGGACAGACGCTTGAGATTCCGGAGACGATTATGTGTTACAGCGACAGAGGATTTGGGGATCTGTCGGTGAAATATCATCGTTGTATCAGAAATCATATATGCAACGGAGCGCGCAGCAGGCGCACAACAGGAATACAGGGAAATGGCAGCAGCGAGACGGGATTTGTGCCCCGGCCGGTGCTGGTGAACAGCTGGGAGGCGGCTTACTTTAACTTTACCGGGGAGACGATCGTGGAGCTGGCAAGGGAAGCGGCCGGACTGGGTATCGACATGGTCGTGATGGACGACGGATGGTTCGGCAAACGCGAGGACGACAACAGCGGCCTTGGAGACTGGCAGGTCAATGAAAAGAAGCTGGGTTGCAGCCTTGGCGAGCTGGTGCGCAGGGTCAACGCGGAAGGTGTCAAGTTCGGTATCTGGATCGAGCCGGAAATGATCTCCGAGGACAGCGATCTGTACAGGGAGCATCCGGACTGGGCGATGCAGAATCCGGGCAGGAATCCGGCCAGAGGCAGGAATCAGCTGGTGCTTGATTTTTCCAGGGAGGATGTGCGGGAGCATATTTTCGATCAGATCTGCAGAGTGCTGGACCAGGGCAATATCGAGTACATTAAATGGGATATGAACCGGAGCGTTACGGATTTCTATTCCGTGGAGAACAGACAGGGCAGGGTGTCCTATGATTTTGTGACTGGTCTGTATGATTTCATGGAGAAGCTTCTGGCCAGGTATCCGAAGCTGATGATCGAGGGCTGCAGCGGCGGCGGGGGCCGGTTTGACGCCGGAATGATGTATTATACGCCGCAGATCTGGTGCAGTGATAATACAGATGCGCTGGACAGGCTGCGGATTCAGTACGGGACCTCTTTCTTCTATCCGATGTCTACGGTCAGCGCTCATGTGTCGGCGGTGCCCAACCATCAGACAGGCAGGATCACAAGCCTGCGCACGAGAGGCATTGTGGCTATGACGGGGGCTTTCGGCTATGAGTTGTCCTTAAGCAGGCTGAGTGCGGAAGAGAAAGGGGAGATCAGAGAGCAGATCAGGCAGTATAAGGAGTTTGAGCCGTTGATCAGCACGGGAGATTATTATCGTCTTTCAAATCCTTTTGAGGATGCCTGTGCGGCATGGATGTTTGTGTCAGCGGACAGGAAGCAAATCCTGCTGCATGTGGTGATTTTGGAGAATCACGGCAATATGACCGTGAATTATGTACGGCTGAAAGAACTTCTGCCGGATGCCGTCTATGAGGAGGCGGCAAGCGGTAAGTGCTACTGCGGTTCTGCGCTGATGCAGGCGGGAATCCCGATTCCGGTGGAGATGGGAGATTACCGTGCATATCAATTTGTGTTTAGGGTTAAAGAATAGATCAAGGGATTAGAATTATAATTTGGGGAAAGAGAGACTGCCGTATCGGGTTGTATGACCGGTGTTGGCAGTCTTTTTTATGGGACCAGTGACTGCACTGCATATCTGAAATTGCGAGACGAATCTTAAAATGATATAAGCCCGTTTTTATAATGCTTCAGGTTCGGGTACAGATTCTTCAAACAGTTGCATTAAATCATGGTTTACACCTATATTTGTGACTTCGAAATGATTCAAACAAAAAGGAAGCCATGGTAATTCACGACTCATTTCCCGTATTAAATCAAAAATCTCCAAATCGGTTGTTTTATAGTTGGAATGATATCCTGAATACTGTTCATGAGTAAAATTTCTATTCAGAAGGAAATCCCGTATTTTTCCATATGCACCATTTGGGTTTGTTTCTGAAAAATATTCTCTTAAATCTTTTATGCAAAGATCAAAATATACTGCTTTGATATGTCTTGTTTCTCTTTTTGTCATTAAGCCACACTTAATCTTTTAGTATAATGGTACAAAACGTCTTCTATTGTATAGTCATTTTCATTTTCTCCATCGTCGCTGTTGTACCACACCCATTTTGTCACATAGTCCATAAACCATGTCTTTTCACGCAAAGAAGTGATAATATTACCAAAAGCGCCGTAATCCTTTGGATTACCATTTCCTGTAAAAGACATCGTCCCGTCAGCATCCTGCATCTGGTTGAATTTATATTTGGAAAAGGCCTGCTGTAATGCCTGGTAAATACTTTCCACACTATATTTCTTTTCTGCACGTATTTTTTCTTCATCCATTTTTATTTCTAATTTCAGCATAAATGTCTCCTGTTCACAATCAGTTACATTTTCCCGTATTTTTATTATATCTGATGTTGTTCAAAAATTCTACCATGATTTTTTATAATATTTAAAATAGGGCTGGCTGTAACAGCGGAAGATTGATACAATAAATAATAGAAGCCATAAATTCTATGATGTATTCAGGATTGATGATACAGGTGCTGTCAAAAAGATGATGAACAGATTGAGGATGAAAGGTGGAGAATCATGCAGGATTTTATCAAAATATCAAAATACGCAGGAATGCGCAACGACCTGGCACAGGCGGGAGGCGGCAATACTTCCGTGAAACTTGACGATCATATCATGCTTGTTAAAAGTTCCGGATTCCAGCTGGCGGATGTGAGTGAGCAGGTGGGATATTCCAGGGTGGATTACAGGAAGATCGTGGAATATTTCAGAGAATATGTGGAACCCTTTGCGGAGGATGTATTTACGGAGGAGAGGGGGAATCAGCTTCTGAAAGAGGCGCAGATCGAGGGAGGACGCGCTTCTATCGAGACATTCCTTCATGCGATTACCGGAAAGTATACGCTGCATTCCCACCCGCTGCTTGTGAATATCCTGACGGCGCGGGAAGATGCGGAGGAGATTGTGCATGAACTTTTTCCGAAAGCTGTCTTTGTGCCTTACAGGAAGCCGGGTGCTGCGCTGGCGGAGGCTTATGACAAGATCTATCGTGCGAAAGAAGCGCAGGGAGCGGACGGGACGGTCGTCTTTTTACAGAATCACGGACTGGTGGTCAGCGGGGACGACGGGGATACGGTGATCGAGAAGACAGAGCAGGTGTTGGCAAAGATCGCAGAGTATTTGGATCTGGATAACAGTGCATGCCGCGCGGCAACGGAACTTTACAGGGTGATCGGAGAGATTAAGGCGCTGGCGGGGAATATTGTCTATCTGTCGGAAAACCGTTATCTGTCGCAGGAATACGCAGGCAGCAGTCTTGTGGAGCAGGGGATGTGGGAACATGCTTTTTGCCCGGACTGCGTAGTCTACGCAGGCAAGAAGCTGCTCTGGCTAAAGAAGGATTATGACAGGCAGGATATTCTGGGTTTTATGCAGGCGCATGGTTTGCCGACACTTGTGTATTATGAAGGGCATTTCTATATACTGGCGGAGAGTGTGAAGAAGGCGCAGGAGATCGAGAATGTGATGAGCTTCGCCGCCAGAGTGCAGTATGGCAACAGAGGCCGGAGAATGCAGTATTTAAGTGATGCACAGGAGGAAGAACTGCTTAACTGGGATGCGGAGAAATACCGCAGGACAAAGATATAAAGAAGAGGGATGCAGGCAAAAACGGCAGGAGAAGCATTCGGTTACGGCGGTGTGCTGCAAAAGTCCGGTCAGGCTTCTGGAGAAACAGGGAAGGCACACAGAAGCAGGGAAGTTGCTGTGACATGACAGCAAAATAACGGTTGACAAACGCCGTCCTTACGGGCTAGAATAAATGAAAATCCTAATCCCCCAGCTATGCTGGGGCGAATGGAGTAAGCAGAAGCGTGCAGGATAACAAAAGAAAGCCT